>Ga0366818_10054_pt1 | contig 49361 bp, 34 predicted proteins | sample TotcelFGM3001N14_FD_207090 | JGI IMG/M metagenome (GOLD analysis project Ga0366818, IMG submission 207090) | Enriched cells from coal bed in the Powder River Basin, Montana, United States - Total cells FGM rep3 HSBNCT.FGM.300.1.N14 ...
TTACGAAGTCGTCGGCAGGTCCCCGTTGCCGGGCCACCGGCCGGAGTCGGTATTCGGGTATCTGTACCACGAGTTCGTGCCGCTTTTCCAAAGCAACCCGCGAGCCGAGAGCCGCGAGATGACAGCTCACTCGATCGTCACGGGCCAGATGCCGCACCTGGTGCCGCACTGGCCGGTGGAACCGCACGAATTTCCCATGCACGGCGGATTTGAGGAGTGGGTCGGCGACGTGCCGGCCGGATGGGAGCACGTGCGGGGCTGGAGGGAGCAGAAGTTCGCCGGGTGGCCACGGCGCGATCAGAGCATCCGGCATTCGGGCGAGAGCAGTCTGCGCCTGGAGAATGGGGCGCCGGGAGAGATCTCGCAAATCTCGCGGAACCTGCTGATCGGTACCGCGGGTCTGCACGCCGGCGGACGGTATCGACTGTCAGCCTGGTTTCGCACCGAGCGGCTGACAAAACCGGCGGCCATCAACATCGCCGCTCTGACGCGGGAACTCAAGAGCCTCGGCTCCTGGAGGCTGCCGTTCCCCGAGCTGGGCGATTGGCATGAAGTCTCGACCGACATAGTGTTGCCGGCCGAGGGGGCCGAGATGTTGCGAGTGATGATTCACGTCGACGGACCGTGCCGCGTGTGGGTCGACGATTTTCGAGTGGCTGAACTAGACGCCCAGGGCACGGCCCGACCGATCGTACGTGAAGGTCTTCCCCCGCAGCACGACTTATACAAGCAATGGATTGGGCTATATCATGGTTCGGGTCGTCCCTATCTGCAGTTTGGCGAGGCGATCCCGCCGCCCATCGTGGAACCGGCCGGAGCGGTACAGGTCGGCGCCTTCCGCGCCGCCGACGGCAGCGAGGCCGTGATCGCCGTGAATGCCACCGATTCAGCGCGCCAGGCAACGCTGCGGTGGGGCAGCCGATCAGATCGCATCGAGTTGATGCCTTCCGAGATGAAGCTGGTCCCACGGTAACGGGCCGTTCGCCCCGCGGTACGAAATGCGGGCGCCAGTACAGTAGTTCGTCATGCCACTGGATTGCGACGACATGTCCGGCTCCATGTCGTCCCGGTCGTGACCTAGCACGCCCAAACCTGGGCGCCAAGGAACGTCCACCAATGCAGGCAGGTTATTCGACTTCAACGAAGACTCCCTCGCCCGACGCAAGCGTGAGATGATAGAATCCGCCGGTGTCCGGGAGCAATACGGCGCGCTGTCCGCGAGGCCAAGCGACGACCGTCGAGCCTGCGAGCTTCAGCTTGACGTGCGCCGTCTTGATCGCTTCTAACTCGCTCATGTTGACCAACGTGAACGCCGTTGCGCAGCCATCTTTCTTCGCAAAACAACCGACCAGCAGCGGGTCGTCGCATTGAATCTGTTGAATCGTCGAGAATGTCCCGACCGGGTTGCTGAATCTCAGGTGCGGCGTATCGTCCGTACAGTTATGGGCGAGCGCGCCGATGTTCTCATACCGGACGAAGGCGTTGGACACTTTGCGAATCTCCTGGAAGACGGTCGCGGCGTCGTACCAGGCGTTGGTTCGCTTTCCGTCGACCGTGATCAGCGACGGACATTCCGGCTTGTACCCCGCATACGTCCAGCAGAGCAGACCCTTGCATCCAAACGACAGCATGCAGTACGACTGCCAGCGGAACTCCGATTCCGTCGGGGTCCGCTTGCTGGGGACCCACGCGAAGGTCTGGATACAGCACCAGAAATCCTTGTCATGCTCCCGGGCGGACGCTGCGATGATATTGATCGATTCACAATAGTCCTTGTACGTCGCTCGCTTACCTTCGACCCAGTTGAGCGGGTAAATGTCGGTGCAGATATACGGCGGGGCGAACTTCTCGCAAAACGCATCGCAGTATTTCTTGAACAGCTCGGGATCGGAATCGTAGTATTCAATCGCGGCGGCGGAGGCCCCGTATTTCAACTGCGCCGCGTTGGCGTACATGGGAAGCAGGTTGATGTACGGCAGCTTGCCACCGGTGTCTTTGTAGTACGTATTGCAGAGTTCGGCAAGCTTGTCGTATTGTTCCGTTCCCGGCTCGTCGGTAACGTAGGTTCCGGCGAAACACGGATGGTCAAAGTATTCCGCGGTCGCCACGGCGGGGTTCTTGTACGCGCCGTCGCCGAGGATCAATTCGACGCCGTACCTGTCGCAGTCCCGGAGCAGCATTTCCCTATGGTCGGAGCCGGCCAGTGCGCCGTGGGCGATGATCCAGTCGAATCCGCCGGAACTGTACGTTTCGATAAAATCCTTTCCGATCGCCTCCTGTCGCGGACTGACCCACGCTCCGATTCGAATTCGATCGCGGGTAAGGTACTCGTTCGTATAGGGAGATTCGATGGTCGTTCCCAACGCGGTTTGAATCGCCGTCTTCAGAACGATGGCGGCTTCGGCGCGGGTCGCCGGCTTGGCTTCGGTCTTCAGATGGAGGTCGTACTCGCCCAGCGATTCGACCGCATCGTTCCAGTCCGGGTCTGAAAGCGGATCGTTGGGGCGGAACTCCCGGTCTTTCCGTCCGTCGAGCAATTGCCGTGCGACGACGAATTGAATCGCCAACCGGGTCTTCGCCGCCAGGCCGGCAATGTCGTCCAACGGCGCGTCCTCGTTGACCAGGCGGTACTTCCCCGGCTTCTTCGCGACGAAGTGGGTAAATCCGCGGCGATTCGTCTGGCAGACGGGAACCACGGACTCGTCACCCATCCCGTCCTTTGGACGGAACCTGACGACGGTCGTTTCGGACGGATTGTCGATGGTCGTCGACCGGAGCATGAAGTCGGTCCGGTCGAACCCATCGTACAGACAGCCGCCGGGAACCAGAACGCGCTCGAGCGGCGCGATGAAGTGCGTCGGCTCCGAATAGTCGGGGGCGTCCACGCCGGCATCGAGAAAACGTTGAGCCTCCGCCTCTGACGGGAAGAACCCGAGGCGAGAAACTTGATAGATGGAATCCGTATCGCTCGGATTGGTCGGATCGAACCGGAACGAAGTGACCGTTCCGGTCCAGTTCTTATGCTCGAATTTGCGCATGTCGACAATCGCGGTCCGCCAGGTATTGTCCCCGACGACGGAAAACGAGCAATAACTCTTGTCCGAAAGAACGGTCAACGTATCGGTCGTAAAGAACATGCCTGCTTGCGTGAGCGTCGTCTTGTATTTGTACCGAACGGCGAAAAACGGCCGCTCGTCGGCGGAGAACGCGTCGTCCCCGTCCAGCGGAACGGTCAGGGTGAGGTCGCTTCCGGTCGGAATCAACTTCGTCAACCCGACTTCGTAGGAGAGCTGCCCTTGCCCGAGCGAAATCAACTTGGCGTCCGGCCCGTTGTTGAAAACCCAGGCCGGCTCGCGCGCGAACAGGGAGCCGGCAGACACGATGATCGACAGAAATAGGAGGGATTGTTTCATGGGGTAGCGATGGGGTTGGGTGGACATTTTTTGGGAAGGAGAGCGGCCACTGCCAGGGATGACGTCTCCGCATCCCTCGCATGGTTGTGTGGACGGACGCCTTTGTCAAGCCCCTTCACCGACGTCTGCAACCGACGCCTTCGGCTGGCCGTTAAACGACTCTTGGTTGCGGCCGAAGGCTGCGATCTTTCCTAGTCCTTGGCCGCGTCCTTCGTGGTCTGTTCCGCGCGCGGCAGAACCACCGTGAACGTGGTGCCTTGGTTCAACGCGGAACGGACTTGGATCCGGCCGTCCATCTCGGAGATCAACATCCGGCACAGCCCCAGTCCCAACCCGGTGCCGCCGGAGTCGGCGCGGGTCGTGAAGAACGGCTCGAAGATCCGCTCCAAATTTCCCCGCGGGATCCCCACGCCCGTATCGCTCACCTCGATCGCCACGTCGCCGGGATTGAGTTCGTCGTGAGGCCCGAGCGTCAGCGTGCGGAGTTTCAGCTCGCCGCCTTGAGGCATCGCCGCAATCGCGTTCATGCACAGGTTGAACAGCACCTCCTGCAGCGTGTAAACGTCGCCACGGACCAGCGGCACGTCGCCCAACGCCGTTTCGATCGCGATGCCCTCCTTGTGCTGCGGTCCTAACAGCTGCAACGTCGCCTCGACGGCAGCGTTCACCGAGGTGGCCTCCAGTTCGATGCCGCGGGGACGAGCGAACGACTGGACGCGCTTGGTCGTCTTCTCGATCCTGTCCAGAGCCTCCTCCATCAGTTGGACGTATTCGGTCAGCCGCGCGTCGTCGCGAACCCGCTCGCCGATCCTTCGGAGACAGTTCTGCACGCCGTCCAGCGGATTGGCGATCTGGTGTCCGATGCCCGCCACCAGTTGGCCGATACCCACCATCTTTTCCTTTTGCCGCAATTCTTCGTGCGCCCGATCGACGTAGGCGCGAATCGATTTGGCAAAGTACAACGTGATCCACAGCGTACTGGCAAAGGCCACAAACGTCGAGATGAGATAGCCGGCCACCAGCGGCGGCGGCGACTCGCCGGCAAATCGCACGGGAAACCGGGGGATGGATCCGTGATACTCCAGTCCCATGATGCCGCCGACCAGCACGGTGACGAACGCGCCGAAATAGTAGGGCGTTCGGCCGCGCAAGTACATCCCGGCGATGATCATCGGCAGCGAGAAAAAATACAGGAACGGGTTTCGGGTCAGATCGGAGAAATACAACAGCAGCGTCAGGGCACTCACATCGCAGAGGATTTGCACCGCGATATGGCGGTCGACGTTTTCCTGAGTCGAACTCAAACGGCGCTGGTAGAACCAAAACGCCGAATTGCAGACCACCATTCCCGCTCCTACCCACCACAACGGGACCGGATCGGTGATTACATCCAGCAGCCAGCCGACGGTCACCGTGCTGAACACAATCGCGCAGGCCACCCAGCGGAGATGCACAAACCAGTATGCGCCTTCGGTGGACAGCTTCATGGGGGGAAACTCGTGGAGATCTCGAACGCAACTTGAAGCGCAAAAAAAACGCCCAGCGTACACGCTGGGCGAGAGAGACTCGGTGCGGTTCAACGTCAGGCCAATCTTTCTAAGGACGCCGTTTGAGCGTCTGCGACCCTGTCCGCCGCCACGAGGGCAACGGCCGAGGGCATCGGCAACGGAAAGCTCAGTCAAGCGTTGAACTGCCTTCGATGGGTCCTCCACTTTAGGGATAAGGTGTGACACGGGCTCGAGCACTTTGTGTCACCAATCCAGTCCAGGTGGGACGTTTCAGTTCGGGCCCACCCGCCATCTCTCTGCCCTTTATCCTAGCCTTCTTCCAAAACACGGCAATAGTATTTTAGACGCATTCAATGGTAACTCTTTATAGGGCCGGCCCCTTCGCGCCTGGGCAGCTCGTACGCCTCCGCACTCGTTACGATGACGCCAGGTACCGGCGGCGGGTGAGCGAGACGGGAACGGTTTCCCAGAAGTTGAAATTCTCCGCCACGTCGCCGGCGCCCAGATTGAAGAAAATCTCGTCGGCGGTGCGGACGCGGGCTTCCGAGGTACCTGACACCGAGGTTAGCTGGCCGATCGTGGCGCCGCCCTGATTGAACAGGTGCGGCTGGGCCTCCCTCAGGATGTACACCCCGGCTTCGACGTCGTTGAATTCATACGTGCCATCGGGTCCGGTCCAGAACTTTTTGTGGACCGGGCGTTCGAATCGGTCGATGCCGGTCAATTCCAGCAGCACGCCGGCGATCGGTGGATCGTTCGCGTCCTGCACGCCGTTGACGCTCAAGTCCAGGAACACCGTCCCGGAGATTCGTGCCGGCGGCAGCCGCGCAACGGTGGCCGTCGTGTCGGTGTTGTTCTCGGGTTGCGAATCGTACTGCCGGCCTTGGATCTCGGCGCGATTGACCAGCGGACCTTCGAATCCGGGCTCCACCAAAACGACAACGGTGATCGTGGCCGACGCGTTTTGCGCCAGGGCGTTCAGTTGGGCGACGACCGTCCCGGCGGCCTGACTCACGGAGCCTTGGCTGGTCTGGGCGGATACAAAGCTGACACGGGCCGGCAACGTGTCGGTCACCACGACGGACGTGGCGGCTGCCGGACCGGCGTTCGAGACGGTGATCGTGTACGTCAGTTCGTGGCCCGCATAAACCGGATCGGGCAGGTCGACTTTGGTGATGCTCAGGTCGACAACTTGCGGCACGAGGGTCACGCTGGCTTGATCGTCCTCGCGGGGATTCTGATTATTCGGCTTGGAATCCGGGTCGGCCTGGTCGACCGCGACGACTTCAGCCGCCACCGTCTGGGTGTTCGGCGAATCGACGCGAGCCACCAATTCCAACGCCACCGTGCTCCCGGACGGGACGGGGCCGATGCCCCAAAGGCCGCGAGCGCTGTCGTACGTGCCGGCCGAAGGCGTGGAGGAAACGAAGGCCAGGCCTTCGGGCAGCGGCAGGGCGACGACCACCGACGTGGCCGTGTCGGGGCCGGAGTTCAGCAGCCGAACCGTCAGCGTGACTTCGTCGCCGACGTTCGGCGCATCGTCGTCGATCGTGTGCGTCAGCGACAAGTCGGCCGACTGGGCCGTTACCGTGACGGCGGCCTGGTCGTCCTCGCCGGGTTGGTTGTTCCCGGGGATGGAGTCGATGTCGTACTGGTCGGCGGCGATGACTTCGGTCGAGTTCACCTGCGGACCCAGTTGCGTCACCTGGGCCACGATCCGCAAGGTGACATTCGTGCCCGGAGGAACGGTGCCGACAGTCCAGCGGCCGGACAGCACGTCAAACGCACCTTGGCTGGGCGACGACGACACGTAGGACACTCCGGCGGGCAGGCGGTCCAGCACGGCCACATTGGTTGCGATATCCGGCCCGGCGTTGTTCAGTCCGATGATGAACGTGATGTTATCGCCCAAGTTCGGCGCCGGCTGGTCCACGATCTTTTCCAGCGATAAGTCGATGACTTGCGGCGTGGCCGTGATCGTCGCATAGTCGTCTTCGCTCTCGACGCCGTTGCCGGGCGTCGAATTCGGGTCGAAGGGGTCGGCCGCCATCAGTTCGGCCGCATTGATCTTGGCCGACGCATCGGTCACTCGGCCGACCAGGAACAACGTCACGTTCGCTCCGGGCGTCACGGTGCCCACGTTCCAATCGCCCGAGATGGGATTATACGCGCCTTGCGCCACCGTGGACGAGACGTAACTGATCCCCGGTGGCAGGGAATCGTTGACCCGCACGCCCGTGGCGGCGTCGGGGCCGGCGTTACTCAACGTGATCGTGAAGGTCACGTTGTCGCCGACGTTGGGCGCAGCGCGGTCGACCATCTTGGTCAGCGACAGATCCGCGATCTGGGGGCGAATCGTCACGCTTACTTGATCGTCTTCATTGGGATCTCGATTGCCGGGCTGCGAATCCGGATCGTGTTGATCCGCGGTCGTGATTTCGGCCGTATTCGTCTTCTCGTCGGCCGTGTCCGTGCGGGCCACGATTCGCAGCGTGGCCGTGCCGCTGGCGCCGATGCGGCCGACGGTCCACACGCCGTTAGTACGGTCGAAGGATCCCGTGCTGGGAGTGGCCGAAACAAAGGTCATGCCGGGCGGCAAAGCGTCCTTGACCGTCACCCCGGTGGCCTCGTGGGGACCGGCGTTGGCAACCGTCACGGTAAAGGTGACTTCCTGATTGGCGATGGGGCGGCTCGGGCTGGCCGTCTTGGTCAGCGACAAGTCGGCGATCTGCGGCGTGACTGTGACGCCGGCTTGATCGTCTTCGGATGCGACGTTGTTGTTGGGCGTCGAATCGGGGTCGCGCTGGTCCGCAGCGACGACTTCGGCGATGTTCGTCGTCGGCGTCGTACCGATCGCTGTGGCCGTGAGCTGCAGCGTCGCATTGGCTCCGTTTTCCAACGCGGAAACCGTCCACACGCCGGTGCCGCTGTCGTAGACGCCGGCCGAAGGCGTCGAGGAGACGAAGGTCAAGCCGGACGGCAGCTGGTCCCGGACCGCGACGCCCGTGGCCCGATGGGGCCCGCTGTTGGACAGCGTAATCGTAAAGGTCACGTTCTCGCCGACTTGCGGGGCCGCTTTGTTGACTGTCTTGGCCAGCGACAAGTCGGCCTGCTGCACGACGATGGTGATGGAACTCTGGTCGTCTTCGCCGGGTATGTTATTGCCCGGCGTCGAGTCGGGGTCGGGCTGGTCTACGGCCGTGACTTCGGCGGTGTTCGTGATCGAACCGGTTCCCGTGACGCGGGCGGCGATCTGCAGGCTGGCGCTGTTGCCGCTGCCCACCACGCCCACGCTCCACACGCCCGACGAGGCGTTGTACGCACCTTGGGACGGCGACGCCCCGACGAACGTCACGCCGCCCGGCAGCAGGTCCGTGACGGCGATATTGGTCGCGGTCCCCGGCCCGTCGTTCCGCAGATTCACGGTAAAGTTGACGACGGCGTTCGGATTCGGCGTGGCGTTGTCCACGGTCTTGGTCAACGTCAAGTCGGCGCGCTGCGGCGTGACCGTGATACTGCTTTGATCGTCTTCGGTCGGGTTGTTGTTGTTCGGCGTCGAATCGGGATCGGGCTGGTCCGAACGCGAAACTTGGGCCGTGTTCGTCACCACGGCCGTCGTGCTGACGGTGGCGGCCAATTGCAGGCTGGCGCTGCCGCCGGCGGAGACGGTGCCGATGGTCCACACGCCGCTGGCGCGGTCGTAATTACCCTGCGACGGTGCGGCGCTGACGAAGGTCAAGCCCGGCGGCAACTGGTCCGCCACCGCGACGCCGGTGGCTGTGCCGGGACCGGCGTTGTTCAGGTTCACCGTGAAGGTCACATTTTGCCCGACGTTGGGCGTGGGATTGTCGATCGTCTTGACCAGCGACAGGTCGGCCACCTGCGGCGTGATCGTCACGCTGCTCTGATCGTCTTCGGTGGGGATGCCGTTGCCGGGGGTCGAATCGGGATCGCGCTGGTCGGAGGCCGTGATTTCCGCCGTGTTGATGATGGGCGTATTGGTGCTCAACGACGCGGTGATCTGCAAACTGGCACTGGCCCCGTTGCCCAGCGTGCCTACGGTCCACACGCCCGTCGCGCTGTTGTACACGCCCGCCGGCGTCGCACTGACGAAGGTCAGGCCCGGCGGCAACTGGTCCGTTACCCGAATGTTGGTCGCGGTGGCGGGACCGGCGTTGTGGACGTTCAGCGTAAACGTTGCCGGCTGGCCCAGCGTCACGTTCGGATTGTCGATCGTTTTGGTCAGCGACAGGTCGGCCAGTTGAGGCGTGAGCGTAATGCTGCCTTGGTCGTCCTCGGCCGGGTTGTTGTTGTTCGGCGTGGAATCCGGATCCCGCTGGTCCGAGGCCGTGACCTCGGCGGTATTGGTGATGGCCGTCGTGCCGGTAACGGTCGTGGTGACTTGCAGGATGGCGGTCGTCCCCGCCGGCACGGTGCCGATGATCCACAAACCCGAGCCGGCGTTGTAGGAACCTTGCGAAGGCGTCGCGCTGACGAACACCAACCCCGTGGGCAAACGATCGGTCACGACGACGTTGGTCGCGGTGTCGGGACCGGAATTCAGCAGATTCAAGGTGAACGAAGTCGTCTGGCCGACGTCGACGTTCGGATTATTGGTCGTCTTGGCCAGCGACAGGTCAGCGGTCGGCTGATTGTTGAAATCGGCGGGGAAGGTCTTCGAGCCGATCATGCGCAGAACGGACAATTGGCCGTCCAAGGCGACGGCCGTCGTTTCCACCAGCAACTCGATCGCGCCGACATTGGCGAAATTCGCCCCCGTGCCGCCTGCCGGCGTGAAGTCCGTGGCCAGCGCCAGCAGCATGCTTTGCGAGCCGTTGACGCCCAGGGGCACGGTCGCCTGGGAAAAGTTCGTCGCATCGGTATAGATTCGGACGCGGCCGGTGCCCCCCGCTTTGTCCGCGACGCCGGCCAGTTCGAGGAACGAGTTCGCGCCGCCCTCGGTCAGGTCCACGCCGGTACCGCTGATGCGCAACCCCGTGGGGTTCAACACCGAGGCATTATTGTCCGTTCCGTCCCAGACGACTTGGTATCGGCCGAGGGCGTTGAAACCGGCATCGATCGAGAGGATTCCCGAGCCCGCTGCCAGAGTGACGGAATCGCCTGTCTGGCCGGCGGTCAGCGTCGCTGCCAGGTCGCGTTCGCCGCCCAGCGCCTCCAGGGCCGCCACCGCCGAGACGCTTGTGGTGCCCGCGGGCATCGCTGCCGTGACGGTTTGCGGTGTCGTGAAGCCATCGATCGTCCGGCCGGCCACGCCTTGGACGTCGGCGTTGCTGACGGTGATTCGCGTGCTGGTGATTTGGCTCAAGCTGACCGCGCCGATGGTCTGCGCCGGCTGCTGGACAAAGTACTCGCCGGCCGTCAGCCGGTCGAAACGGTATTGGCCGCTGCTGTCGGACGTAGCGCTGCGCAGCGCGGCGCCGTCGCCGGCATCCAGCACCCCGTTGGCGTTGACGTCGCGGAACAGATTCAATGTGGCGCCGACGATTTGCTCGCCCGGCGTGAAGCCGTTGCCGTCGGCATCCCGGAAGACGATGCCGGTAATCGCGGCCAAGTCCGTGGCGGCCAGCAATTGCCGCGGCTCGAGTTTTTCCATCGCCAGCCGGCGCCGCTGCTTACGGTTCGGCCGACCCTTGCGGCCGGAATGCGACGAGTTCTTGGAAGAAGAGTTTTCGGATCGTGTAAACATAGGACGCCTCACCAGCGGTAATCCAAGCCCAATTGGAAGCCTTGAGCCCAGTAGTTGGTATCGTTGAAGGCGACGGCGGGACGCGCGGGACCGACAGGAACGAGATTCGGGTCGGTGGGGTCGGGGATGTAGGTCTCGTTCACGCCCAAGTCGATGGCGCCTGCGGGCCGGATTACGTTGCTGAGAAACAACAGCGAATAGCCCAACTTGACGCTCAGCTGCGGCGTCAACTCGTAACCGCACGTCAACCCGATCTCTGGAGCCCAGGCCGACGCTTTATACGAGTGGTCGCCGATGTTCGTTGTTTGGGCCAGGATGCCGCCTGCCAAGAGTGTCCCCGGTCCGTTCTGGGCGTCCGGCGGAACGATTACCTGCGTTTCTCCCCGAATGGCGATCGTCTCCTGCGTGCGCCCCAGGGCGACCCTGAACAAGCCCTCGGTCCACCAGCGACGGCGCTGATACTTGGCGGCCAGGCCGAGTTCGCCACCGTGGAAGTCGTTGCCGGTGGAGAATTGATCGAATCCCACTAGTCCGGTTCGGGGCGTGATCGTCGTGACCAGGTAATCCCGGATCGTCACGGATTCGTTCAAGCCGATGTAACGGTAACCGCCCAGCAGATCCAGACGAAACCCGCTGCTGCAGCCGCCCAATTCGCGGCGCGCGGAGTGTTGACTGCCGAAGGTGCAGAGAAGGTTGGTGACCAGATGAAAACCGGCGGACTGAAATTCGCTGTCCACGTCGATCAACACGGTTCCGGCCAGCAGATTCGGATAAGCCACCAAGGCGGAATCGAACGCCAGCGTATTGGGGCCCACATTCAAGAACGGCCGAGCCAGAATCTGGTCGCCTACCGAAACGGCCAGGAACTGTGTCTGCTCGTCTTGTAAACCGGTGTAATCGAACTCCAAGCCCACCCAGCGCCGCGGCCCCAGCCAGCCGCCGACACGGAATTGCATTCCGTAACGCAGGTCCGTGAATACATCCCCGTCGCCGAACAAAACCTGCGTGCCGGCGGCACCCATCACGCCTGCCTGGGCTTGCGGTGTCCCCGGCGGACTGGTTGTGACCAACGGAGGCAGTGCCATTTCTCTCGTCCACCAGGCCAAGGCACTCACTTGCCCCCACAGCCGTTCCGGCGGACCACAGGGAGCGTGATGCCAAGGATCGGGAGCGGGCAGGAGCGGCTCCGGCTCCGTCGACTCCAAGAATTCCTGCCCATTCAGTAGCGACTCGTCGATCACTTCGCCTTCTAAAATCACGCGGGGTGCGGTGCCTGTGGTTCCTGAACCGGCCGATTCCGGGCTTGGAATCGGCATCAGCGGCGGCAGACTTTGAGGATCAGCAAATTGGGCAGGCGGAGCAATCTTCGGTTCGATCGTCTGAGCGACCAGCAGAGGCTGTTCCGAGGTCGGGTGCGAATTGAGCGCGCCGACGATCTGCACGGACTTGCCGACATTCGCTTCTAACGGCACGCCGTCCGACGGGGGAATTGCATAGTGAACCTTGCCCTCCGAATCGACCAGCACGTACTGGTCGGCCCCCGAGTCGGTCTTGTGCTTCTGCAACACACCGAACGCGACGCGAAGCAGCGCCGTGTCCGGCGCCGCCGGCTGATCCGCAGCGTCAGCGGGCGGCGGAAGCGCAGCCAGCATTGGCACCAACACACAGATGTTGAGAAGTCGCAGCATACCCAAGAGCCGAACGGCAAGCAAAGAGAAAAGACGCGGACGGATAATTACCTCAGTCACGCCGCCGGATCAAGGCCAGTTTGCCTTGATTCCCGTGAGATGCGTCCTTTCAACGGGGATCGCCGCTGGACTGGCCGGTCCGCTTTCCTTTGGACTGCGGTGGCTTGACGCCGCTTTGGCTGTGCCTTTCCTTCGTGCAGATCGATCGTGCTGAAGCGCGGCCGCCAGGGGTGGCTTGACGCCGCTTTGGCTGTGCCTTTCCTTCGTGCAGATCAATCGTGCCGAAGCGCGGCCGCCGGGGGTGGCTTGACGCCGCTTTGGCTGTGCCTTTCCTTCTCTCCGCTCCTCCAACCGCTATCGTGCAAGACGCAAGGCTGCCGCAAAACGAAAGCGGCGTCAAGCCACCGCACTCCAAGACGGCTCAAACCCTGCTTGTCTGCCAACTCCGATTTCGTGCCGGGCTCACGTGCGTCTGGCTCGAGGCTTGGTGGTTAACCAGCCTTGCATTTGCCCCAGATCGCCGGCCCAGTTCTTGCCGATCCGCCGTTCGCAGAAGGCTTGGAACAACAGATCCAATGTCTCCTTGAGTCCTCGGAGACTTTCGATGCGCCCTTCGGCAATCCCGCGTCCTTCGGCATCCTCGTCGACCACAACCTTGGCGCCGCCGACGGCGAACGTCTCGGCCTGCAGCGTCAGCTCGTACTGCTCGCCGTGGCGGACCAGCATCAGACCGGCTTTGCGCGGCAGCTTGCCGGAGCGAATCGCCTGGGCCGCCTCCGGCAGATCCGTCGGATCCTGGGCCGAGATCGTTCCCTTGCCCGATTCGCCCCGCGGGCACTCGAGGGTCAGCGTCTTGGCAAACATGCCCGTTGCTTCGGAGTCGTCCGATAATTTGATCGTGTCGCCTTGTGTTTCCCAGTGCCACCAGAGCCACAGCAGAAATTCGTTGCCCAGGAAGTCGTAGTTGTCGCCGTCGCCATCCCACCACGCAATTTCGGCCCTGGCGCCATCGCCGCGAAAGTTGGCGGGAACGGCGTTATTCAACGCCCCTAGATGGCGTGCCGCGGTTGCCCACTCCAAGGCCAGCTTGCCCGATGACAGCCGACTCAGCTCCAGTTCGAACGCTTTGCTCAGCAGGTCGGCGCAGACGTCAATTGCCGCGGCACTGGTTCCGCCACAAAACAGCAGGCCGTTCTTGGCATCCCACAAGACGGGGAATTGCTGCATCCGCTGAAACTGGCCGCTGCGGGCCGCTTCCTCGCACCGAGCCTCGACGGCGTCTTTGGCCTCTTGGCGTTGGGTTTTCGTGGGACGGCGGCCGGGCGAGTCGGTCTTCAGCATCGCCAACTCGATTTGCAGCCATGCCCGGCGAATCGCCGCCGGAACCTGGCTGGTGTCGATCCGCACGGCAAAGTGCAAGGCGTCCCCGAAGACGTTTTTCTCGAGATCGAAACCGTAATCGAGCAGATGATCGCCCGCCAGGAAGCCGACGCGGGCCTGGTCGTTCGAGAAGCTCTTGCTCTCTCCGATCGCGTGCTCCTGCAAAATCTCCACGTGTTCCGGACCGAAATGAGCGGGCTGCGCGCCGCCGATGCGAAAACTCTCGAATGTCATGCTTCCGGACAAGAATCCCATACCTGCTCCTTGCTTGTGAGTTGGCGATTGCCGCAGTAGAACAATCATCGGGTGAAATGGAATGAGAAAACAGCGTTTTGTCCATCGGGCGAACAGGCTGCGTTAGGCGGCGGCAAGATCGATTGTCATAGGGCAGCAAGGCAGGAAGATTGGCCCATCAACCGATGCTGGGAGAGCCTTGATCGTGGTGCTGCGAGATGCTAGCGGCCTTCGGTCGCTGTGCGCACGGTGCACGCAGCTTTGCAACAGACACGCCAGAAATGGTTAGTGCCGCAAATCAAAAATCAGATGGCCGAGGACGGCGGAATTCGCCCCAGAATTCTACGCCAACGACTTTGCGTCCCGCAGCCCAGGGTTGCCGTACCCGGCTGCCCTGGGTTCGGTCGCGCGATTCCCTCACCTCAGCCAGCTACCGCTACGGGCAGATCGTCGGTGCAACCAACCAGTGCGATAAGCTTCCGCATGACTTCTGCCGCGTCCGGTCCGATGGCTGAGAACGTGAGTGCTGTACCCTCCGTAGCCGTCAGTGTCAACAATTCGAGGATGCTGGCTGCGTCGTGCAACTCCCCATCCTTTTGTACCGTCACCTTGGCTTGGTGTTTTCCCACCGTACTCGCAATCGCAGCGCAGACCCGCAAGTGGAGACCGTTTGGATTACTGACTCGCACTGTCTGAATGACTTGCGTCCGACCGTCTTCCTGCAAGCAGCGGTCGTGCTGGCGTCGCGGGTGGCTGTCTCGGCTATCACCGCTTCCGTGCGCCGGCGCGCGACTTCCAACACGAGGCAGATGCCCAGCAAATCGTGACGGCCGTGCATCGTTGACGAGAATTTCTTGAACGCCACACGTACTCATAACGGACTTTCCTGGAAAAAGACAAACGTTGAGATGTTGACGACGAGACTCGCAGTTGTTACAAGCCAATACAGATGATATCCCATCCAGCTTCGCCACCGATCCGCAGAACCCCTAACCAAGATCCCGAAAAGCCCTTGCCACCATTGAGCGAATCGCGGTGATCGCTCTTGATCGGATGTTTTGCACGCAGCACGGGCACGCGTTCCGGCATCAACTCGGGCCGGGGCGGCTGCAACACCTTGGTACTGCACGATATCGCCGATCCGCGTGGCACGAAGCGCGGCTTAACACCTATTCGGCTTTGATCGTAACCTTGCGAAGTGCTAGCAGCCCCAGGCTCGTGACGGCGATGCCCACGGCTTGCCCGGGGGAGAGCGCTCATGTGTAGCAACAAGCGTAACCATCCCCCGGGCAAGCCGAGGGCATTCGCCGATGCCGGCACTGACTGCATTTCGCAAGGTTACGATCGCGGCTCCTATTCCACTCGGCGACTTGCCTTCTGCGTTCTGGAGGGGTAAAATATGGTTGGGTGGACGCCGTGAAGGTCGACGGCGCGGTCCACCGTCGAGTTGATTTGAGGTCGTCGGATGACTAGGTGAAGGGCAACCCGGCTGTACCGGGAGGCTCGTTGACGAGTAAATCGACGTGTTCGAACGCCTTGGTGTTTGAACACGTCGTTTTTTTTTCAATTGGTGGCGTGCTCTCAGCGGCTGCCAGCGAGGAGGAAACTCATGGACAGGTTGAACCCAACCATGGCACAGCAGGTCGCTTTGGCGGCTAGTGCCTTTCAGCAGCAGCGGACGGGCCACGCGCCCAAGGCGGTGACGGTGGTCCTGAGTGGCGAGACGTTGGTGATCACGCTGCACGGAGCATTGTCGCCGGCCGAGAAGGCCCTGGCCAAGAGCGCGGAAGGCGCCGCTCAGGTGCAGGAATACCATCGGCAGCTGTTCACCAACTCCGCCGCCACGATACGGGAGGAGATCAAGCGGATCACCGGGGTGGAAGTGCGCGAGGCGGCTGCGGAAGTCGAGCCGGTAACGGGCACCGTTGTGCAAGTATTCAAGACCGGCACCATGGTCCAGGTATTCCTGCTCGCCCATGGCCTGTCGGACGAAAGTTGGAATGGAACGGGACCGACCGATCAGGAATCTGAAGCGTTACGCTAGAGCCGCAATCACAATTGGTAGGTCACCAGGGAACAACTCTCCCCAAGGCCCGTACGCTGCCGCCCCCTGCCAGCTCGCCTGGTAGGTTAGCAAGACTGGCAGCTATAGTGGAAGGCAAAACAACAAAGCCGGGGCGCGAGGATTCGCACCTATCTTCTCTTTGCCTCCCGCCAACAGACCGGATTACGCCGGTTCAGTCATCAGGTTGTCAAATTCCGCCACCGGGACGGCGGGAGCGGTGCAGAACGAGATGCCTGTCTCGCGGCCCAGCGCGACCGCCGCTTTCATCGCGTCGGTCATCGTGGGCAACTCGACGATCAGTACCAGGTCGTGCTGTCCCAGCAGGGCGTACATGCCTTGGATGGTCCCGCCAAGCTTCTCGATCTGATCGCGCACGGCGTCGGTCCGCCGCGCACTGATCCCCTCCATCGCTTCGCCGGTATACTTGCCGAACATAAAGAACGTCATCGGGCTACCCTCCTCACGCGGCCTGACGGCCGCAACAGGATCCGACCGCGCTGAATTACTTCGCCTCTTGCAAATCGCGTGCGGCTAGGGCCATTTTATCATACAAGTCCTGCAATTGCTGCTCGTCGACAGCGGAAAAGGCAACTCGGATGTCGTGGTCTCCGTCGGCGATCACGCCCACGGCGTACTTGTCCAACAGATGCTTGCGGAACGTTTCGGCATCGATGCCTTTGAGCTTCAGGCACATGAAGTAGCCGGAATTGAATGGGTACGGCTCCCACAGCTTGGCGTAATCCGGCGACGCGAGAATCTCGCGGACTTTGTGGGCCCGCGCTTCCAATATCTCTCGTTTCTGGGCGCGTTCGGCGTCGATCTCCGGAGACGCCATGGCTTTGACCAGCACCGATTGAGATATGTGGGGCCCGTTGGAGACGGCGCTGCGGATGGCACCGGCGACTTTCTTTTCGATCGCCCGATACAGCGTCTGGTCACTGAGAAAGGCGTGGGCGCCGAACGTCAGCATGCCGGCGCGCAAGCCCCACACGAACTCTTCTTTCGTCGGCCCGTCCACCTTGATCGCCAAAATCCGTTCGTGGGCGCCGGCCAAGCGGGCGAACAGAGATTCGCGGTAGACGTTCTCGTCGTAAAACAAGCCGAAATAGGCGTCGTCGGTGACGACCACCAGATTGCGGCCTTCGTCCGCCGCGTCGCACAACACGGCCGTAATTGCATCGGCTTCGGCTTTGGTGATCGAGTAGCCGGTGGGGTTATTGGGAAAGTTCAAGACCAGGATCGTCTTCCAGCTGCCGGCGCGCGTGGCCAGCGCTTGGCGGAGCGCCTCGACGTTGAATCCGCCCGCCGCGTTGAAGAACGGGTACAAGGCCAGCTGGGCTTGATATCGCACGCCGAACAACAATTCGTAGTTTTCCCAGAACTTGTCAGGCATCAGCACCATGTCGCCTTTGTCGACGAACAAGTCCGCGACCAGGCTGATGGCGTGCGTCACACCGCAGGTCACGATGGGCATGGAAAAACTTTTCTCGGCCAGCAGGGGATTCTTCCGCAGCAGTTCGTCGCGCCAGCGTTTCCGCAGATCCTCGCGGCCCGTGGCGGGGGCGTAGGTGAGGGCGTCGGCGGGAGTAAGCGTGGGAAAGAACTTCATCACCGACGGCAAGCACATCGGCTTGTTGTTCTCCCGCGCGATGCCGATCGTGGCATCGTAGCGTTTGGCCTTTTCCTTGGCCTCCGCACTCTGCGACAAGATGCCCTTGGGGAAATAGATTCGCTTGCCGAACTCCGACAGCATGCTGAATACATGCGGGTTCTCGCGCTCGATGACTTCGTTCAGTTCGCCGGCCAGAGGCCGCAATTCCGTGCCCGGCTGCATCAGGGACAGCGGTGCCCGCAACCGCAGCCGCAAGCCGTCGAGTTGCTCCCACAGGGCCTTCGGGAACCGATTGCCGAACGTTTGGAAAAAGCTGGCCACGCCATCGGTTTCCCGGTACCAGTCGTTGCGGTCGACGGCGAACAGCTTGTTCAGACTTTCGGTGGAGATTTCCAGCCCCGTCAGATCCAGGCCGTCCGCCGTGGGGACGTAACCGATGGGCGTTTTGACGGCGTCGACGTCGCCTCGGCAGCGATCCAGTATCCACTCGATGACCCGCAGGTTCTCGCCGAATCCCGGCCAGAGGAAATTCCCTTGTTCATCGGTGCGGAACCAATTGACGTGGAAAATCTTGGGCGGATTCGTCATCCGCTTCCCCATGTTCAGCCAATGCTCGAAATAATCGCCCATGTGATAGCCGCAGAAGGGCAGCATGGCCATCGGATCGCGGCGGACTTCGCCTTGCTTGCCGAATTGAGCGGCCGTCCGTTCCGAAGCCATGGTGGCGCCGACGAACACACCGTGCTCCCAATCGAACGCCTCGTAGACCAGGGGCGCCAAGTGGGCGCGGCGGCCACCGAAGATAATGGCGGAGATCGGCACGCCGTGATGGTGCTCGGTGCGGAACGAATGCGACGGGCACTGCGTCAGGGGGGCGGTGAAGCGGCTGTTGGGATGAGCGCCGACGATCGGATTGCCTTGGTCGTCCTGCATGCCCGGCTTCCAAGGACGGCCCTGCCAATCCCAGGCTTCCTCCGCCGGCTCGCCCTCCAGCCCTTCCCACCACACCGTGCCATCCTTGCCCAGCACGACGTTCGTAAAGATCGTATTGTTGCGGATCGTCTTGAGCATGTTCGAGTTGGTCTTGGCGTTCGTTCCCGGCGCCACACCAAAGAACCCGGTCTCGGGGTTGATCGCCCACAGCCGGCCGTCGGTATCGATCCGCATCCAAGCGATGTCGTCGCCCACAGTCCAGATGCGATAGCCCTTGACCTTGAGCCCTTCGGGCGGGATGAGCATCGCCAGGTTCGTCTTGCCGCAGGCGCTGGGAAACGCCGCCGCCACGTATTCGATGCGGCCTTCCGGACTCTCCAACCCCATGATCAGCATGTGCTCGGCCAGCCAGCCTTCGCTGCGGCCCAGGTGGCTGGCGATCCGCAACGCCAAACACTTTTTTCCCAACAACACATTGCCACCATAGCCCGAACCGACGCTCCAGATCGCATTGTCCTCGGGAAAATGCAGGATCAAGCGGCGTTTGATATCCACTTCGGCCTTGCCGTGCAAGCACCGCGTGAACTCGCCTCGAGTCCCCAACTGCTTCAAGACCCGCTTGCCGACGTGGGTCATGATCCGCATGTTCAGCACGACGTAGATGCTGTCGGTCAGTTCCACGCCGATCTTGCTGAACGGCGAGCCGACAGGGCCCATCGAGAACGGGATCACGTACATCGTCCGGCCGCGCATCGAGCCCTGAAAGATTTCACCGGCGCGGCGGTAGCCCTCTTCGGGCGATATCCAGTTGTTCGTCGGCCCCGCATCTTCCTCCAACGTCGTACAGATAAACGTCAGGTCTTCGGTGCGAGCCACGTCGTTGACGGCGGTGCGATGGTAGACGCTGCCGGGATACTTTTCCTGGTCCAGGGGGATCAATTCGCCGGTCGCCAGCGCCTCTTGCGTCAAGCGGTCTTTTTCTTCTTCCGACCCGTCGACCCAAACGATTTGGTCCGGCTCGCACAGGCGAGCCATCTCTTCCACCCACTCTTGGAGTTCGCGATGCTGTTTCACGGAACATACCCCTGTAACAAGAAATCGGCCGTTAAGCTTCCGAGTGGGCGATATGTTAGCCCACACGCGGCCTGCGTTACAGGGGTAGTCTTAGAACATGTCCAGCATGAAGTGATGTCCCGAGTGGTACATTTGGCCGTTGGGCAATTCGTTGTGCCATTTCTTGTTGTACACCGGGATCCGCATTTCCGGAGGATACCGATAGTACAGGCTCTCGGCACTGCGGTAGTACTCGTTCCCCCAGAAGTTCTGCGGGTAAAAGACGTACGGATAGTGATAGAATCGCTCCCAGTCGCTTTGACCGTAAGCTCCGCCCCAGACACGGTTAAAGGCTCGTTGATCGGCGTGAGACGTCGTCGCCGACAGGCTGATGGCGAGGACGGTACACGCAAGCAAGGCCAAGATCCCACGACGAACCATCACGTTTCCCCCCTAAGTTTTCCCTGCGGCTCATCGATTCCGGTTATTCCGCACGGCGCGGTCCAACCCCGAGAATATGCATCGGCTGACCGTTTCAACCGGCATGAGCCAAAAATTCGTCAGTCTCGGCACAGCGGGACGAAACGGCAGCCTCGATCGTCGAACTACGATGACAATGGGCGTTGCTGGGGAGGCACGTTCGCTTCCCCCCAGTAGTCGCTCACCAGCTTCAGCACCCGTTCCATCCCCTCCTGATCAACCGGCTTGGTGATGTACGAACTGGCCCCGGCGGCGTAGCAGTTGAGGACGTCGTCCTGACGGTCGCTGCTGGTCAGCATCACGACGGGAATCGAGCGGAGTTCGGCGTCGGCCTTCAGCTCGTGAAGGACTTCGATCCCGTCCTTCTTCGGCAGATGGAGGTCGAGCAGCACGAAGTCGGGACGTGCGTCGTCTTCGTAAGCGCCCTCGCGGCGCAAGTAGGCCAGCGCCTGTTCTCCGTCTTCCAGGATGTGGAGCAGCTCCAGGCGTTCGTCGGTGTCCAAAATGGCCGCGATCAAGGCGGCTTGTGTCCGGCTGTCTTCCACGACCAGGACGCGGACGCGGCGCGGAGTTAAGTGCGAAGCGGACATGAGACGTTCCTCCTGCTCTGCAAAGTTTCGATAAGGTTGTTTCACGCCGAACCGTACGTGACGAGGTTCGCCAAGTAGGCGGCCATCCGATCGATCGGCAGCACCGCATCGGCCAGATCCTCAGAAATGGCCGCTCCGGGCATGCCGAACACGACCGAGCTGGCTTCGTCTTGGGCCACCGTCACGCCGCCCGCATCGCGAACGTGCCGCAGTCCGTCCACCCCGTCGCGGCCCATGCCGGTCAGGATCAAGGCCACCACCTGCTTGCCAAACGACTCGGCTGCCGACTGGAACAAGTGGGTGGCGGCCGGCCGAAAGCCGCCGATTGGTGGACCGACGGATAACGCCGCGCAGCCGCGCGGCCGCACGCCCAAGTGACGTTGTTCGGGGGCGACGTAGACCACCCCGGGCAACAGCGTTTCGCCGTGTTCCGCAATCTTCACCCGGATGGGCACGGTTGCGTCAAGCCACTTGGCAAATCCTTCCACGAACCCATGAGCCATGTGCTGGACGACCAGGACGGGCGCGGGAAAGGCTTCCGGCAGCCCGGCGAACAAGCGGCACAGGGCCGGCGGGCCGCCCGTCGAAGCGGCGATCGCAACCGCGCGGAAACGAAGGGGCCCCCGATGATCACTATTCGGAGGGATTGTCGCGACCGCCGGCTGTCGCCGAAAGTGCCGCACGACTTTGACTTCGGCCATCGTCTTGACGGTTTCGATCAGTTCCCGGGCCGCGCGCTCGAATCCCGGCGAGCCGGGAGCGGGCGGCTTCAACAACAACGCCAGCGCGCCGGCCCGCAGGGCCTGCATGCCGGTCTCGACGGCCTGGAGCTGGTTGCTGGCCGAAACGATCACCGTGGGGGTGGGTGCGGCAATCATGATTTCTTTGGTCGTCTGAAAACCGTCCAGATCCGGCATATACATGTCCATCGTGATCACGTCAGGGCGCAATTCCCGCGTCAATCGCAGGGCCTCCTTGCCGCCCCGCGCGGTAGCGACGACCACAAGCTCCGGATCGCTCTCCAGAACCTGCGTGAGCAGTTCACGTGCGGTCGCCGAGTCGTCCACCACCAGGACCCGAAGCATGGGATGCGTCCTTTGTTTCTACAGCAGTTGCCGAATGGTCTGCAGCAAGTTCTGCTGATCGAATCCGCTTTTCACCAAATAAGCGCTGGCTCCAACTTCCAGTCCTCGCCGTTTATCCGTGTCGCTCCCGCGCGCGGTGAGCAGCACGACGGGCAACTCCGCCAGCCGTTCCGAACTGCGGATGGCGGCCGTCAGCTGAAAGCCGTCCATCTGCGGCATTTCGACGTCGGTGACAACCAGATCCGCCGGTTCTTCGGCCAGCAGCCGCCACGCTTGCTCGCCGTCCACGGCGACGAGAATCTCGTAGCCTGCGGACTCCAGGATGCTCTTCATCAGCGAGCGGGTGGTAAGCGAATCCTCGACCACCAGCAGCCGCCGGCGCTGCGGGACAACGGCCGGCGCCGCGTCCGCCGCGAAACGGCGCGACGTCCGGCTCAAGGCGGTGCGAATCACGCTGGCCGCGTTCAGGACCAGCGCCACTTGGCCGCTCGCCAACAGCGTGGCAGCGGTGACATGCCGCATCCGCCGCAGCCGCGTTCCCAGACTCTTGACCAACACCTCCTGCTCCGTCAAGAATTGATCCACGACGAAGGCGACCTTCTGTTCGGCGGCCGTCAGGATCACGGCGGAGACCTTCTCCGGCCGCGGCGCCGCGGACCGCGGCTGACCGAGCGTCTCGGCCAGCGAGGCGACGGGAATCGGCGCTGCGCCCGGCAGCAGCAGCACGTCGCGGCCGGCCACCGAACGGACGTCGCCGGGGCGAAAGCGGAGGAACTGGTCGACGCTGGTTGTGGCTACCGCGTAGACGGGGCCGCCTGCCGTGACCAGCACGCAACGGATCGTGGTCAGTGTCAAGGGCACGGTCAGGACGAAACTGGTTCCGGCGCCGGCGTCGAACGAGACGTCGACGGCTCCGTGCAGCGACTCGATGCGGTCTTGGACGACATCGAGTCCGACGCCGCGTCCGGAAACATCGGTTACCATCGCGGCGGTGGAAATACCGGGCAGGAAAGCCTGGCGGGCCACTTCCCGGTCGTCTTCGGACACCAGCAGCCCCTTGGCACGCAGCTTGGCTCGAATCCGCTCGACGTCGAACCCGCGTCCGTCGTCGGTCACGACGACTTCGACGCGGTCGCCGCGGAGCGCCGCCGAAAGGGTGATCGTGGCCCGGGCCGGCTTGCCCGCCGCTTGACGCTCGGCGGGCGTCTCGATGCCGTGGTCGACCGCATTCCGGACCAGGTGCAGCAACGGGTCCTTGAGCCCCTCCAACACCGAGCGGTCCACCTCGACGTCGGCGCCGCGGAGCACCAAGGCGGCGTCCTTGCCGGAGGCACGGGCCAGATCGCGGACGGTTCGCTCCAAACCGCCGCAGGCTTCGGCAAAGGGCAGCATGCGGACCTGATAAATCTCTTCGTCCAAGGCATCGCAAACCACACGCAGGGTTCGGCCGTCGGACGCCACGCCGCCGGCCAGTTGGTCGAGATCCTTTTCCAGCTGCCGCAGGCGCCGGCCCGTGTCTTCCAGCACCGCCGTCACGCGGCGCGGCAGGCCCGCGGGCCGCGCCGGAACGTCCGCAACCCGGCTGCCGAGGAACTTGAGCAGCGGTTGCTCCACGCGCCGCCACTCACCGCGCCAGGCCGCCACCGATTCGCGCACGCGGTCCACGCTTTCGCTGCGCAGCTCGACGCGGCGCCGCGCCACCAGCAGTTCGCCGCTGTGGGCCAGCAGCGAATCCAGCTTTTCGGACGCGACGCGGATCGTCGCGGCGGTTCGCGAAACGCCGGCTGTCGCTTTCCCGCCACGCGCCGCTTCGTCGCGGCCCGCCGCGGCCGATTCCTGCCAACCCGCCGCGCTCGGTCCGGTCGCCACGGCGGCGGCGCCGGCGGATGCCGCGGCGCCATCCTGGAGGGCGAGGGCGCGTTTCGCAAGCGGTGCGGTGTCGGCGGGAACCGGTATGATCTCCCGTTCGTGGACCACCGCTGCGTCCGCCGGCTCGGCGCCGGAGAGCCGATCGAGTTTTGCCGCAAAGGCATCCAGCGGTGAATCGGTCAGCCCCTGCTCCTCGCGCAGCCTCATGCCGGCTTCTTCGATGGCGTCGGCCGCTTCGAGCAACAGGGAAACCAGCTCGGGCGTCAAGCTCTGCCGGCCGTCGCGCACGGCGGTCAACACGTCCTCCAAGCGGTGGCAAACCCGCTCGACCAGTCCCACGCCCACGGCCCGCGCGGCCCCTTTCAAGCTGTGCATCGAGCGGAACAGCGCTTTCAGCCGTTCGCCGCGTTCCGCCGCGTCGGGTTCTTTTTCCAGAGCCAGCAAATGATCGCTCAAGGCTCCGGTATGCTCGTGCAGCTCTTCGAGAAATGTCGACATCAGGCGTTTGGTCAGTTCTTGTTTGTCCATGATGCTGCGTTCTCCCTGCTCAGGAAGGCACGGTGAAACCGGAATTGCAAGTGGCCCGGCTGTTCGCGGCACCGTACTGTCGATTTGCAATCATCGGCCGGTTCCCTCTTGTCCTACGAAACGCCGCCCTCGTCGACGTACAGCCGGTGGTCGGACAACAGCATGTCGCCGTCGAAGACGAGCAAGGCGTCCGCCGTCACACCCCGCAGACAATCGCGGCTGAGGCCGGTCACCGAAGCGGGCGGCTCCAGCACCTCGCCGATCCGCAACTTGGTAACTTCGCCGATCTCATCGACGACAAGCCCGAATTCAGGGCGTTCCCGACCGACGACGATCATCTGCGGCGGGGGACCGCCCGGCAGTGCCGGGAGGCCGAAAAACCCGCGCAGATCCAGCACGGCCAAGATGCCGCCGCGGAGATTAGTCACGCCCACCAGGAATTGCGGGCTGCCGGGCACCGGCGTGATCCCGGCGGGACGATAGACCTCGCGGACAAAGCGGGTTTCGACGGCAATCCGCTCGCCCGCCAGGCGGGCGGTCATGACTTCCAGAATTTCTTTCGCGGGCGGGGCCGCTTCCGAGACCCGCGCCAGGGCCTGCGCCCGATGATCCATCACCGCCTGGGCCTGTTCGGGCGAAAGCTGTCCGGCGGCGGCCAGTCCGGCCTGGGCGCGGAGCAGGCGTTCTTTCAACGTGTCCCAGCCGATCGCGGGGCGCGTCTGGTCGCTCTGCGTGGTCATGACCGCCTCCCGATGGCCGCTTCGATCGTATGCATCTGCACCGCCGCCGCCGAGGCCAACTGGCCGGCCGGTTCGCCGTCGGTCAGCGGCACGATTTCGTCAGGCGGCCGGGCCGCACACAGGTCGCGGGCGTTGCGAAAATGCCGCTGGGCGTCGCGCCAGGAGCCGCGGCGCTGCAGGATCGCGCCGAGCGTAAAGTGGGCGATGGCCAGCGACCGGTCCAGGAACACCGCGCGCCGGACGGCCTGGACGGCTTCCGCGTCCCGGTTGAACTCCATCAGCAGCACGGCATGCAGGTAGTGCAGTTCCGGGCACAGCGCATGCCGCCCGGCGGATTCGGCCGCGGCCTGCAGCGCGAGCTGTGGCTCCAGATTGGCCAGTGCCTTGATGTGCAGCACACAGGCGCTCGGATCGTTCTCATACTGTTCGGTCCGTCGAACGACCTCGCGATAGTCGCCGCACAGCAGTGCCGCCGCTGCCTGGTGCAGGAACTCGGCGGCCGCAATGTCCGTCGCCGGCCGCGCAGCATTCGCCGCCGGCATCCCCCTGATTGCCGTGTCGTCTGCTTCGAGCCCATCGCCAATCGTATCGCACTCAGCCGCGCACTCACCGGCGGACTCAGCGGCCCACTTACCGGCGGCGCCCGCCACAAAGGCCGGCGGCACCGGGAGGACTCTGGAAATCGTCGGCTTCAGCGGCCGGCGGTAAAAAACGCCGACGGGGGTTACGATGCTGGCGAAATCGGCGTACGTTTCCACGGACGGATCGCCCCCGCCGGTGATCAGCCAACCGCCTGGCGCCAAGGAATCGTACAGCCGGCGGGCGACTTCGGAAATCGTCTCGCGGGCGAGATAGATCAAGACATTGCGGCACAGGATCAGGTCCAGCGCGACGGTACCGGTCACGAACGACGGATAGACGTCCAACGCAAGGTTCAACAATTCGAACCGCACCAAGCGACGGACGGCTGGCGCAGGGCGATAGCCGTCGCCATACGCGTGCAAATATTCGCGGGCAGCGGCGGCGGATGCGGACGGGCCCCGCAGGGACCACTCGCCGTACACCCCCTCGCGAGCTTTCTCCAGGGCCAGCGGAGAGATGTCCGTAGCCAGAATCTGCGTCTGGCGAGCGAGGCCCTGTTGCGCGCACAGCATCGCCAGCGAATACGCCTCCTCCCCGGAAGCACAGCCGGCGCTCCAGATTCGGATCGATCGATCGGCGCCCAGCCGCTGGCGGATCTCCGGCAGAATCTCGCGGCGGATATAGTCGAATTGGGCCGGCTCGCGAAAAAAATACGTTTCCGGAACCGTCAGCTTAACGATCAATTCGTCCAGCGCTCGGGGGTCATGCTCCAACCGGCGCGCAAAATCATGGAGGTCCGCGACGCCCAAGCTGTCCATGACGCAGCGGATTGCGTGCCGCGCCTTCTGGCGCTGATCCGGCCGAAACGCAAGTCCGGTCCGGGCGCCGAACCAACGCAGCACGGTGGTGTAGCCAGCTTCCGTCCCAGCGGTTTCGCTCACGGCGGTACCTCCGTCGCCGTCCGTCCGGCCAACGACTTGACGATCGTCCTCGCCGCTTGGTCGGACAGCAGGCATTGGAGATCGAGCACATGCACCAACCCAGCGGACGTCTTGGCGAGAAACTCGATAAGCTGCTCGCCTTCTGCCGGCGCGGTCTCCAGAGAATCCTGCTCCAACGACACGAGAGTGGTAGCCCGATCGACGTGCAGCGTTATCATCTGGCCACCCGCGTTGACCACGATCAAATGGTCGGTGTGGTGCAGCTCGCGAGCGGCCAGACCGAACAGCTTTCGCGTATCCAGCACCGGCACCAAACAGCCGCGCAGGTTCAGCAGGCCCTCGACCACCTCGGGCGCTTGCGGCAAGGGCGACAAGCTGACGGCGCGCAGCACTTGCACCACGTCTACCGCGCGAACGCCGAAGTGCTGCCCCGCGACCTCGAAAACGAGAATTTCGATGTTCATCACACCCGTGCCGACCTGGCTTAAGGGGGTCGGACGTTCAAAATTCAATTTTGGCCGACCACGGCTCGACTCGACGGTTGGACTCACTATCGGCCAAAATTGAATTTTGAACGCCCGACCCCAAATCCGCCCCATACTCGCGAAACGCTGGAAAGAAATAGTTGCTCCGCTACTAGCTTAGCTGACACAGAATCGACAGTCCACTAACCGGCCCCCAGGCCGCATCCGCAGCTTCGATCGTTACGTTCGTACGGGTTAGCTGACTTGTCATCGGAAAACCGTTAAGATATTCGCTCGAACTCGGACGGCAGTGAAATTATAGGCCCGGAACACGCAACCGACATCGGCCTCTGAAACTTCGGTCGCTTGGGGGGCCGCGGAATCGAGCACACCACTTGGCGAGGAGATCACGATGGACAAGAAACTGGGCGTGGCCATTCATGGCGTCGGCGACGTGGCGTTTGCGCATGCGGCCAGCTGGCTGCGCAATCCGCACGTGCAGATCGTTTCGGTCAGCAGCCGCAAACGGGAGAGCGCCCAACGGCTGATCGACCAGTTCGGCCTGGATTGCCCCGCGCGGGACAATTTTGACGAAGTGCTGGCCGATCCCCGGGTGGACATCGTCAATCTCAGCGGACCCAACCAGGTCCACACTCCTCAGGGAATCGCGGCCGCTGACGCTGGCAAGCACGTACTGGTCGAAAAGCCGATGGCGATCACGATGGACGAGAATCGGGCCCTGCGGGATGCCGTCGCCCGGGCGGGCGTCAAGAGCATCGTCAGCTTTGTGCTCCGCTGGAATCCGTTGCTGGAGACGCTCAAGTCGCTGGTGGCGGGAGATGCGATCGGCGAATTGCTGTACATCGAGGTCGATTACTGGCACGGCATCGGGCCAGGGTACCGCGGCTGGGAATGGGCGCACACGTTCCGGACCGGCGGCAGCGCCGCGCTGCTGGCCGGCTGCCACGCCTTGGACGCCTTGCGGTTCTTGGCGGGGCATGAAGTCGTCGAGGTGTCGGCGATGTCGAACAATAAGAAGGGCCTGTACGAGTACGATGCCAACGTCGTGGCGACGATGAAGCTGGACGACGGCACGATCGCCAAGTCGTCGGTGCTGCTGGACGCCGACATCCCGTACGCCTTCAACATCGATCTGGTCGGCACTCAAGGCTCGCTACGGGACAACCGGATCTGGTCCAAACGACTGTTCCCGGGCCAGAAGAGTTGGGCGACGATGCCCACGATCCTGCCCGATTCGGGCGACGTTCACCACCACCCGTTCGACGCCCAGATCAACCACTTCGTCGACTGCATTCGCGAAGACCGCCAGTCGCATTGCAGCGTGGCCGACGCGTATCGGACGCACGAGTTGTGCTTGGCCATCGACCGCTCGATCGCCGAAGGCGGCCGCGTGGTCAAGCTGCCGCTGGATTGAAGCCGCGGGATTTCACAGCTCCCAACCCAAGCGGTATTCGCGGCCGACTTCCTGCGGTGTCCCGTCATCCGGATTCTGCGGCGTGCTGTCCCCCGCTTCCTTGCGCGTCGGCTCGCGTCTCGAGTGGATCCAACCCGCTCAGTCGTCGCGTTGGACCCCGACGTGGCCGAAGTGTTCACTACGCCCGCTGCCGTGAACAAGATCCTGCGGGCTTTGATTCAAACGATGCCGACAAAGAAGAACGTCATGGATTCACGAGGGCGGACACGCGTGCTAAAATGGTGTGAAGACGAGACGGGCACCGGAAGCAACAAAGGGGTAATCGGTGAACGAAGCACGCATTGTCGACCGGGGTGATGGTCCGAGGATCGAGGGAACTCGGATCACGGTCTACACGGTCTTGGAGTATCTGCGAGTGGGACGCACAAGAGATTGGATTGCGGCCTTGCTGCACCTGCCTTCAACTCAGGTGCAGGCCGCAATCGACTACATCCGCGACCAAGAAGCCGAGGTGAACGCGGGCTACGAGATCATCCTGGCACGGATCAAGAAGGGCAATCCTCCACACGTCGAATCGCAATTGAACGCCAATCGTGAAAAAGCCAAGGCGCGACTCGGACGCTAACTGGCTATTACCGGGCAATATGATTGCTCAAGCAAGCCTTCAGAGGCGAGAGCGGCTCGTGACCGTCACCGCGGCGAGCCTGACGATGCGAAGCGAGGACACATCATGACAGAACTCACGATTTACCTGGACGAGCGGATCGTGGACCGAGCCCAGCGGGTTGCAAACCGGCGCAATGCGAATCTAAACGCGCTCGTTCGGCGATATGTCGAGCAGCTTGCAGCGGAAGACGAGGCGTCACCCTCGGCGGCGGTCGCGGAACTTGATCAAACCTTCCGCGAACTGCGCCGCCCCATGGGCGGCGTGGACTGGACCAGCCGCGAGGAGTTGCATGAGCGATAAGCAGTTCTTCGACAACGACGGGCAGGATTACGACGGGATTCACGCACACAATCCATTCCGTGCGGCTTCGATCCCGTAAACCCGGCGGGCAGCGTCCCTAGGGTTTCGCGACGTTCGCTGCGCACCCAGGGCTGACTCAGCGCCGTCCCTTCGGAACTGAATACCTTGCCGATCCCGTTTCGGAAGAAGCGAGCCGGCATTTTGCGGGCGCTCCGCGAATACTGGTAGGGCAAATGCAGCACGTCCCAGTCCGGTTCGCCCCACAGCAGTTCCCGCCGTCGCAGCGCGTCGTCGCGCGAGATCCGGTCGTCCGCGTCCAACCACATCACGAACTGCTTGGTGCAGTAAGACAGCGAGCGAGCCATTGCGAGCTGCCACCCTCGCCCGTCGTGGTTCAGACCAGTCAGGCCGAGAGAAGGCCCCCCTATATTGACACAACTCTCGCGCGACGGTAGTCTGGCCACGTCGTCATCTGCCTTGTGTTGCTTCTGCAAACTTCTGTGGATTCCTCGATATGGCCTACGACGCCACGACGCTCGCACCGTCCGCTTCCGACGCGCCGAGTTCCACATCATCCGGCCTTTTGGCTAAGGCACGGACACGTGATCCGCAAGCGTGGCGGCAATTGGTGGATTTGTATACGCCGCTGCTGTACGACTGGTGCCGCCAGTCCAAGCTTGGATCCGAAGACGCCGCCGACGTCGTTCAAGAAGTGTTGGGCACCGTAACGCAGAGCCTCGACAGATTCCGTGGGGCCCAGCCGCGCGGGAGTTTTCGGGCTTGGCTGCGCCAGATCCTACGGAGTCGCATCGCGGACCATTTCCGGAACCAACGGCGCCAATCGCTCGATGCGCAACCGCTGGAACCGGAACAAGTTGCCGCTTGGGCCGACCTCTGCGCGACGTTCGCGTCCGACGAGCCAGCCGACGCTCCGGATGTCGCGGACATCTACAGCCTCGGCTGCACATTGTACAAGCTCTTGACCGGCCACGCGCCGTTCAGCGGTCCCGAATACCGGGGCGGCATCGAGAAGATGATGGCCCACGTGCAAAAAACGATTCGTCCCGTGGAAGAATTGCGTCCCGAGGTGCCCGCCGAACTGGCCGCCGTCATACACTGCATGTTGGCCAAGCCGGTTGACGAGCGGTTCGCGACGCCCGCCGAATTGATTCGACCGTTGGCGCCATTCTGCGCAGGAGCGGATCTGGCGAGCTTGCTGTTCAGCGTGATGGGCGAAACGTACACGCCGGTACAGCCCACGCAGTCGCAAGCCTGAACGGATGAGTATCGCTCGTCCGCTTTCGTTCTGACGGAGACCAAGTCTCCATCGCCTGCTCGCCCGACGCCCTCACGCGCGAGTCGGATCCCGAAGACGCTGGCCGCGATCGGGCTATGCCTGGTGCCGCTGATCCTGCTGGGGATCGTGTTCTATTTGCGCGATGGTCGCCAAACAGTCAAGGTGGAAATCGATCCCGCGCTGGTGAAGGACGCCAGCGTCACGGTCTGGCTGGACGGCAAAGAGATGGAAGTCGCCGGTCTGGGCGAGACGATCCGCCTGAAGCCCGGCCCCCACGGCTACGAAATCCGCCGCGGCGATCAAATCATCCAGACGCGCGCGTTTACGGTCGCCAAGGGCGAAAACCCGGTGCTGAAGGTAAGTGTCGGAGAAGCCACAGTGTTAGCCAAGCCGACTGCTGCACCGATTGTATCGCAGAATACTGCTAACCACGAACTAGCCTTCGACAGCGCCACGAGTTCTTTCGGTGGCATGGAGCCCCGACGGCAAACAACTGGCTGCAGGAAATGCAGACGGCGTCATCCGAAAATGGGCAGCGGACGGTACAGAGAGGTTGACTCTTACGGGACATACGCAATCGGTACGCGCACTGGCATGGAGCCCCGATGGGACGGCGATGCTGTCGGCAAGCAACGATGGGGTGCTCCAGACCGGGCAGGCTGACGGCACGAACAAGCCGATTTGTACGGAGTACTCTCGATTAAACTGTGCTGCGTGGAGCCCCGATGGCCACCAGATCGCATCGGCAGGCTATGACGGTTGCGTTCGTCTGTGGCGGAGAGGCGGTACGCCCGGTCCCATGTCGCCGGGGACGAGGAACGCGGTCTGGGCGATTACGTGCAACCCTCGCGCCGGTCAGGTCGGTTTCTCGACTGACGACGATATCGTTCGAATTTGGCGATCAGACGGAACACCGGACCGCAGTCTCTCTGGCATTAGTGATGGCGACCGTATCAGATCGATGGCCTGGAGTCCCAACGGCGAGCAACTCGCGACTGGCCGGAGCGGGATCATCCGATTGTGGAAGAGTAATGCAACTGCGGGGCCAGTACTTAAAGGGCACCAGCATTCCGTGCATGGTTTGGCCTGGAGCCCCGACGGAAAGCAACTGGCGTCGGCGAGTTGGGACAAGTCGGTTCGCCTGTGGTCGGCCGACGGCAAATCAGGGCCGGTACTCGAAGGACACAAACAGCCAGTCTTTTCCGTGGCGTGGCATCCACGCGGAAGGCAACTGGCTTCCGTAGCCCTGGACGGCACGTTGCGGTTCTGGAGCAGCGATGGAACGGCCGGAAATGCCTTCGGCAACTCGAAAGAAGGGTACTGGTTATCATCGGTATCCTGGAGTCCAAATGGCGAATGGCTTGCGACAGGTGGCGACGACGTGAAATTGTGGCACGCGGATGGAAGGCCCGGTCCGGTGCTTAAGTACCGCTGGGGCCAATCCGAAGATACTGATGAAGTGTCCTGGAGTCCGGACGGGCGCCTGCTCGCTTCTGCAGGACACGACGCAACTGTTGGTGTGTGGCAGTCCGACGGAACACGGCGGTTGGTTCTCTGCGGGCACAGGGGCGCAGTGCGCGCGTTAACTTGGGCTGATGGTGGAAACCGGCTGCTCTCTGGCGATGATGGTGGCATGGTCCGGATGTGGAACGTCGAAGACGGCACGACGGTATGGACGGCGATCTGTCTGAAGGAGAACCGGCACGTGACGTTCAGCCCGATCGGCGAAATTCTGCACGGGCACCCGAAAGTGATCGAAGACGAGTTGGTCTACCTCGTCGAACAGCCCAACCGGGCGCTGGAGATCCTGAAACCCTCCGAATTCAAGCAGCGGGCGGGGCGTTAACCGAATCGGGTTTCCATGAACCGCGATGGGGCGACCGGCGATACAAGCCGGCCTACGGCTCTTGGGCGAATCAAGGTGTCCGGAACCGAAAAGCGTGAATGTCCCCGGCTTGCCCGGGGGATTGTTACGCTTGTTGCTACACACGAGCGTTCTCCACACCCTCTTCCCCGTTCCCCAGCGGCGGCTCCGCCGCCGCTGGGGAACGGGGAAGAAGAGGATTCGAGGTATCCGCCTGCGTAGCGGCTAACGTGAAGCTCCCCCGGGCAAGCCGTGGGCATCACCGTCACGGGGAGTTTCACAGCTCCCAGCCCGATGAATCAAAGGTGTCAGGATGAATCAAAGGTGTCAGGAACCGAAAGCATAATCCGTTCCTAACACTTTTGTTCCCAATCGACCTTGCGGGAGTGATCGCCAGAAAAATATTTCCCGGCGTCTTGGCAATAAGCCCTGGCCGAACCAGAATCACGGGTTCGGGGGGATTGAAATCTCCTCTTCTTCCGTCGAAACCGAGCGCCGCGTCAAAATGGAGTGCAAAGGAGCTGCTCATGGAATCCTTGCGTTTCAAATTCAAATGGTTGGACAATCAGGGAAACGAAGCAGGTTTTCTCTCGAAAAAAGGCAGTTTCGACGGCCAGACGCTCGTCCTGGACGACGTCGCATTGCCTGCCGCCTGCTTGACCACCGCCGAGAATCGAGGCAAGCGATTTGTGATTGCCGCGGTTGATGGCGAGGGGCAGGCCCACCAATCGCTGTTCAGTATCACCAGCGGCAGTCCCGAGAAACTCAAGGCCGCGCTGGGCGTTTGCCGCAGCCGGGTCTGGGCCGAAACGCATCGGGATGAGTTGGTCAAGGAAGGGAAAGCCCACGAATTCCGCAGCATCGTGTGTCCCCACTGCCAAGCCACGATCGACCTAACGGGCATGCCGCAGTCGCCGCAGGTCTACTGCCCGTTCTGCCACACGATCGGAACGCTCGAATCGTCCCAAGGCCCGATCAAGGCGGAGGCTCAGTATCGGCTGTGCGACCACTGCGGCATGTACAGCAAGCCGCGGCGGTTCACCATTTTCTACTTCTATTTCCTATTCGTGGTGTACGGGTATTCCCAGCAGGAAACCTGGCGGTGCCCGGCCTGCATGAGAGGCGAAGCCTGGAAAATGCTGTTCGGCAACTTGTTGTTCGTAATCGGCGTGCCGGTCGCCCTGACCCAACTGTTCCGCTCGTACGGCGGCACCGACATCGGCAGCTTGTTCTCCGGACTCGATGCCGCCAACCTCAGGGCTCGCAAGGGCAATCTGGCCGGAGCCATCGAGGCGTATCGTCGCATCCTGACCGAGCATCCCGTCGCGGCGGGCATCAAGTTCAACATCGGCCAAGCCGCCCTCTCGAAAAACGATCTGGCCGGAGCTGCCGGAATCCTGGAACATGCCCTGCACGATTGCGCCAACTATCAGCCCGCCGCTGCCGCCTTGGCCGACTGCTATGAACGGCTGGGCGAGACCAATAAGCTGCATGAACTGCGGAAACAGTGGGGGATTGAGGAAGAACCGGAATCCGCTGAGGCGGTGGCTTGAGGCACGCATGGGGTCCTGCGAGGATTGGCAGTCTCCGCGGGTGCGAAATCGCGTGGCCGCTGTCATGGGTGCTCTCGGTGCCATGCCTCGGTGCGCAAAGCAAGCGGCATTGGGCGCTGGCCGCCGGTTCTTGGGCGTCCACAATAGTCGTTTGAGGTGTCGTTTGAGGACTTGCCGCTCGGCGCGGGCTGTGCCATGCTGTTCGTCATTATCTCCCGGCAACCGGCGGAGCGAACCGCTTGGCGCGGTGGGCGTGCGGGAGTGCGTGACCGGGCGGGAGATTGGCGGAGAGATGGACATGACCGAGCGGGGACGACGGGCGGGCTTGACGGAGACTGACCGGATGGTGAGAAAAACGAGAACCGAGCAGACACGCCGCGGTTTTTTGCAGACCTCCGCCCTGGCGACGGCGGTGGCCACTGTGGGCCGCATGGGGTTCGCGGCGGAACCGGAGCCGCTGAAGATCGGGATCCGGGCGGCCAGCATGAGGATGGCCGGCACGCCGGACGTGTTCCAAGTGGCCGCCCGCATCCCGGGCCTTCGCGGCGTCGAATTGCAGGCGACGGCGGGCCAACCCAATCTGCGCGACGCGCAGACCGTCCGGCTCTACAAGCGGGAAGCCGACCGCTGGGGCCTGAAGATTCCGTCCCTGGCCGGCATCCTGGATCGCGGCGTCAAGATCCACAGCCCGAATGCCGCCGACAGCGTGATCGCTTCGATTCGCGCCGCGGAAACGCTCGGTGCCGGCGTGCTGCTCGCCGCCTTCTTCCGCAATGACGCGCCTGACATGGCCGACGAGTCGTCGTATGGGCGGCTGGTCGCGATGCTGCAGAAAGTGGCCCCGACGGCGGCCAATGCCGGCGTCAGGATCGGCCTGGAAAACTCGCTCAGCCCCGCCGACAACGGGCGACTGGTCGATCTGGTCGGCCACGGAGCGGTCGCCGTCTACTACGACCCCCACAACATGGACTTCTACGGGCATGGCGCACAGGCGATTTCGGGCATCCTGCTGTTGGGCAAAGACCGCATCTGCATGGTTCACGTCAAGAATGGCAACAAACTGATCGAGGAACCGGGTCCGATCGATTGGCCCGCCGCATTTGCCGCTTTGCGGCAGATCGGATACGACGGCTGGTACGTGTACGAGACGGGGCACGAGAGCGTCGAGGCCTGTATTGCCGATACGACGCAAAACAACGAATTCTTGGCCAGACACCTGAAGCCATGAAGACGGTTCGTGTGATCTGGCACTCGCCGAGTCAGCCCGTCGAAAAAGCGTGATGCTCTGTCAGCGGTTCGAACGCCGGATGAGACAGTGTGGAGCTTTCGAGCTTCGGATATCTACCAGGGTGGCGAGAACGAACCACCGCAGCTGACCGAGACGTGCCGGCAGCCAACGAGTCCCTCGACAACGAGCCCCAAAAAAATACCATGGTGGTAGATGCGCTCAACGTACGCGCATTTTTTAGAACGCAAATTCAGCCATGACAGTGCCGGTTTGTTCCCCACTTGGAGTGCGGTGGCTTGACGCCGCTTTGGCTGTGCCTTTCCTTCTCTCAGCTCCTTCTTTCAGCTCCTGCGAACAGCTATCGTGCAAAACGCAAGGCTGCCGCAAAACGAAAGCGGCGTCAAGCCACCGCACTCCAAAACGGCTCAAACCCTGCTAGGAGGTTCTACACAGAACAAAAACAGGATCACGGAGATTAGCCTTGACCGGCATAAACGGAACAGGCCAGGATGCACCTCTTCTCGAGAGCTAAGGACCGGCGGCGGTGGCGCCTTGTCTGTTTCTGTCGTCCGTTTTCTTGTCAGACGCAGGCCGCGCCCAACGCGGGCTCGTTTCCTATCGTCCTTCGTCGGCGAGCGCCACGCTGGTTACCGCTTCAAAGGTACTGAACAACCTCAATCCGCCGGAGATGACGTAGAAGTCTGATGAGCCCGGCGAGCCGTTGGCGACGGGGTCGAAGCGATGTTTTCGGAATGCTCGATGACGATCCGGTCGCCATTCTCCAGGCTGAGCCCAAACGGCCGGAATGGCACCGCTCGAAGCAACCGCCGAATTTCGACCTGCAGGCCCTCGGTTCGCATCGGCTCGCCTCCTTCAAGAATGTCTACCAGGAATTACGACCGCGCTCGCAGTTATACCTGCCCGTGTCCAATGCGAAAACGGCAGGCACGCGAAAGGCCGCCCGAGGCCACCCGCTCCCGTTCTCGTCCGAACGTTCCGCATCAACGCGGGCAGGGCGTGAGTGTTGATTTGAACTGGCACGCGTTCCGCCTCGCGTGCATCCGTTATTTGAGATCGGTCGAAATGTAGGACGATCGGCTCACGGCTGGGCGCCCATCGGTCCCGGTGAGCGGGCAACGACCGTGTTTCTACCAGATCCCAGAAGACAGGCAAGCAAAAAATTGGATTCCACGGGGCCGGGTCTGATGCCGTCGCGGCGACGGGTGACGCCGGCAGTCATTGTTCGGCCGGACGATCCGACCGAGGATGGGCAGAAAAATGGATGGCAAAAAAATGGATTGAAGCGTCGGCCGGAGGCGGCGATTCAGGCGCTGCGATCGGCCGCCGTCTTTCTGCCAATTCGATGGGCGATCGGATCGAATCAAGCGAAACCGAAGCGACGTTTACCGGATAATCAGTGCCCAGACAAATCTGCCGATTCGGAATGTCGATGCCTCGCAGACCCAATCGAAGAGACGGGCATCGGCGACACTGGCCACTTGTACCAGGGCCGCTCTAAGTCCTTCCCATGCAGGCGAACGGCCATCTGCTGACCGTCATGTGGTACGAAGAACGGAACCCTTTGCGTGCCAAGTTGGTTGGAATGTGCAGAAGCTTGGCGTTGGGGTTCCGCCTGGGCGCGGATCCAAAGAGACGAAGTAGCGCATCGCTGGTTGGCCACTCCGAACGATCCTCCGCTTCCTCATTCACCGTGGATGCCCGTTCGACGACGAGACCTGGGCCAAGAGCTGCACTACCCGACTGAGTCTCCAAATCACCTGGCGGCCCCGAGGCAGACCTAACAAAGCGGCCTGACCCGTTTTCCAGTCCTCTCGCACGCTGAATGCACTTCAACCTCGGCAAGATTGCCACCACACTCCCAGACATGCAATGATCGATCATCGTCGCGTGCTGGACCGGGGAATTTCCGCATCCCACGCCTGGTGACGCTCTCCTCACGCTAATGACCAACCATCCCCAGACCCCAAACCGGAACAGAGATCAGAAGAGGCCACCGGTACACCGACTTCCCGTTACATCGCCACCGTCCCTATCAAATATCTCGACCGAACGCCCATCGCTTATCTTTGTCGCGCTCATTTCGACCCATTCAATGAAATCGCTCCCGCTTTTCAGCTCCAGTTGGTACGAAAGTACTTTGCTAAACTCCGAAGCGATACCTGGAGCAAAATCGCTTGTCGTTGTCACAATGCCTTTCGACGCATCTTGGTCAAGCACTAGAACACCATACAGTGCTCGTACATCATTTGCCAAGACCACACGATTCTTTCTGTATGCCTTTGCCTGAACCAGCACTCGACTCGTTATAAGACCGGCAGTCACGGCGATGACATCACGCCCTTTGTCATTGCTTTGTGGCGTGAGCGTTACTGCACTCCAACCATTCACATGATACATACCTGCAAGAAACTCTTCGAACGCCCTTGGTTCGGCAGGAAACGCAAAGCGGAATTCCGGGCTTTTTCTCAGGTGTTTGCTGATTTCGAACCATGTGGCTCGCGGTCGCTTGACGATTCGTCCTTCTTCAGAAGATCCCTCGAACTCAAGTAGGACAGACTTAAGGAGGACGGAGGGATCAGCAGAATCCACCGTTGCAAGCCCTTCACCATCATGGATTAGCTGATACGTGGACAGATCAAGTCGCCACCCCCTATTGCCGACCAGGATTGTGTCCGGGTCATCTTCACTGGCGTTAGAGGTAGCCCGGCGTCCCAAATACACGCTTTTGGCACCATAAAGCCTATTGTCCGTGTCCGCCGTCTCGTGATTCATCGTGCGACCTCCGATTCAGCCAAGTTCTGCCAATTCCTGTGCTTTCAAGTGCGCATGCTCGATGCGATTACTGGTAGGAAAAACTGACAGGAAATCACTGAACTGATTGATAGGGAATCCTATGGCAGGCCTCAACATAGCCGGGAGAGCCTGGTGAAACAAGGGGGCGAGGTAGACGTGGGCGGTCACGGTCGCCACTTTCCCCCTCGCCCCCCTGTTGGTGGCCACTAGGATTCGAGCCACATTGGCCACCAGACTTGCACCACCTGACTGGCGGACTGGAACGGCGGCACACAATGCGCCGCCCTGCGCCGCTCTGCGCCGCACGCAGGCAGTCAGCCACGGCAAAACGACACGGGCGCACGGGCGTCCCGTGACTTACTCGCGTCTCCTCTGAACCTGCAAACTGGATCAGGTACTTGACCCCTCCTTGGAGACGCCGCGCACAGCGGGCCTGGCCGACCATGCGGCCAAAGCGGCCGAAATCCGCTGGCCACCGACACCCCCCCAGCCGCCCGCGAACCGAATGGGGTCTTCGCCAGGGAGATTTTCGGTCGAAAAATGGGGGCACACCAGCCCCGCCCCCATTTTCCCCGTGCCCCATTTCCCGTACAGCGATGCGTTACGCCTACGCTGTATCCGCTGCGGGTTTCGAGACTGTCCTCGCGAGGCGGAACCCGCCATAAGGATATCGGCTCCCCGCCGTGTCCAGGCCACGGTATGCCGACCGGCAGTCCCTCGCGACACTGACCCAACTGCCACCCCGCTTCACGCGGAGCGTGCCCGCCCTAGGTCCAGTTGGATCGATTGCCAGCTTGCCCGCGCACTGCTTGTAGTACTCCACGCCCCACCAGTCAGAGCACCACTCTTTGACGTTTCCATGCATGTCGTGCAGGCCCCAAGCGTTTGGCTTCTTCTGACGCACGGGGTGCGTAATGTCGTTGGAGTTTTCGTTGTACCACGCGTATTCGCCCAGATACTTGATATCATCGCCAAAGCTGAAACGTGACCTGCTTCCGGCCCGACAGGCGTATTCCCATTCGGCTTCGGTTGGAAGCCGATATATGCACCCTTCTTTCCCACGAAGCCATTGGCAGTATGCGTGCGCGTCATCCCAACTCGTCAGCACGACGGGATCATCATCAGTTTGAACGAAGCCAGGGCTGCGCCAATCGATCTCCGGGTCCAGCTTCCACTCGGTCCCGGTCCATCGATCACCGCCTCCTCGCGTCTCTGCGTCGGTCTTGTAACCGACATCGTCGACGAATGCGCGAAACTCTCGGACGGTTACCGGGCTCTGGCCGATCGCGAACGGTTGCGTGATCTTGACACGGTGTTGCGGTTGTTCCAATGTGTACCATGCCGCTTCTGTGCCGGGAAAAAGACGTGCCAGTTCTTCCGGGGACTCGGCGCTGCCCATCAAAAAATCCCCCGCGGGGATTAACACCATCTTCACGCCGATGCTGTTGGTGATTACGTTCGGGGCACCGCTCTGCCGTATGTCAGCGATCGTCTTCTGCCGGATAACATCCTGCAGCCCTCGCGATACGAGGGAATTCGAGTGCAGCAAGATACTGCGCCCTTCGTATGCCGGAAGGCTAAGAGAAGAATCTGCCTTTCGCGTCATCCAACCGCCTCTTCTTCGCCAAGCGATTCCAACGTCTGCGCCGCGTCCCGAATCCGATGCTTCAGTTGCTTCGCCATCTCCGCCAACAGATCCCGTCCCGCCTCGGCCGCATCGTCCACCTGGGCCTTCAACTGGTATAGATCGCTCTGGTGAAGTGCCTCAATCTCGTCCCGGATTGTGGCCAACCGTCGCTCGACCATCGCAATCGTGCGAATCACCCGCACCAACTCGGCCGCCGTGTCCTCTCCCTGCACCTGGTCCGGAGATACTCGCCAATCATCCAGAATCCGGCGAATCCGTGCCTCGTCGCAATCCTCGTAGGCTTGATTCAGCTCAGACATGACCCGCTTGCGGCGAGCTTTCTCGGCTTCGTCCATCGTCAGATCGGGATGCAGTTTCCGAGCCGCCGCGCGATACGCCTTACCCAGGGTCTCCGATGGCTCGAATTTCCCACCAGACTGGCTCGGTTGCAGCTCGTCGACTGCCTGCGCCGACTGTTCCGCCTGGGCCTCAGCTTCCTCCACTGCTCGTTGCGCGGCCTCGTCGCGCGGCCTCCGACGATACCGCAAACGTGCAATCCGGGCGGTCAGTTCATCCAGTCGCGCGTACAGCGGGCCTACTCGTTCCAGGTAATGACGCTGAAACGCGACCAGTTCGCCGCGAACCGTCGCAAGTTCCAGTTCCTGGTCTGCCAGTTTCGATTTTAAGTCCTGAAGCGCCGTTATCTTCCGCTGCAACTCGATTCCTTCCGGGCTTAGCTGCTCGGACGCAGCCAACCCAGGATCAACACTCGATTTGTACGTTCCAACGGTCATCTCGCATCCCCCGCGGGTACAGCCGAACGTGGTACTCGAATTCAGACTATAACCACAAAATCACACCCGATCAATCGGCGGCTCTGCCGCGTCATGCGAGCAAAAAGGACCTTGTTCCACCCAAGGCGGACAGGTTTACCACGTCATCAACCGCCCTCGCGCTGACTGACGGTGGCCCATACCCGACGGCACCACGCGCGCGATCATAACTTCGGGAAGGGGCCATCTGTACCCAGTCCGGTTCAAAGCCTCTGCTGTTGAAACCGACGAGCAGCGGTACACGGCCCTGGAAGTACTCGCGACGAAATGCGGTGTGTGCCGCTTACTGGTCCATGCAGAGGACTGGCGCTAGTCGAGTCGAAGGCGATTGCACCGGGACGGCATCTACACGATCCCTCCTGGAATCGGGAGGACTGGCACTAGTCGAGCCGAAGGCGATTGTACCACCGTGACGACGCCTCTCGCATAGCTGTGCAACCAGCTCCCCCCGTCTGCGCGATTGGCGAACACAGCGGATCGCCCGGAGCCGCTGGTCCAATTGCAGGCTTTGCGGCATGCATCGCAGCGCGGTCAAACCTTGGGAAGCGAGACGTGGTGCAGAACCATGACCGTCCAACTCGGTCACGATGCGAGGATTCCGTCGCGTGGCTGGCCAACGAAATGCCCTCCATCGTGACCACATTGATGGAAACGCCTCCCGTCGCCTTTTTTCACACGCAACACCAAGACTCGTAAGTGTCCATTTTCGCGCAAAAATCGGCAAAAACGGTTAAGTCAAGATCACTTCCTTTGCCGCCAATTGCCTACGTTCCCAAGAAACTGGCCTTCACTTTGCATTTTTGGGTGAGTCTCAGTTGGATAATGAAACACGCACCATGACTCCTGGCGTGCAGGAACTTCAGCTGTGCCTACTAACAGTAAGGTACTTGCGATTGCTCTATTCGGATTAGTTCACAATCGTAGGCGTTGGCATTCAAGAATTTTCTAAGATCGCTTCGGTCTTCTCTTGCGAGGTTCTTCGGTCCAAGGCGTATCTCAGCAATGGCGTCTGCAGAAAATGGCAGCTTGAAGTAGGGTATAGACTGCTCCCCGCTTTGGCGATGATACCGAGGCGAGACCCCAATCGCCTTGCGACAGGCTTCTATCTGTGAGTCGGGGTCCGAGATTTCCGCGAGGATGAAACGTACTTCTTTCTCTTCTCGAAAGCTAGGGTGCTTGCAAGCCGCCGAAAGCACCCAAAACTGCGTTACCGTCCTCATGCTGACCGCCTGCCTTCCAATTCCATTTTGGCCGGGTACTTGGGCCAAGTACCAGCGAATGCAAGTCGTTGCCAGTTCCCGTTGCCGGTCGTCATCATATTCAACTTCCAAGAGTTCGAGGGGGTGCTTGGGAAGATATTCGTAGCGTTGACGTTTCAGCCAAGCTACTGAGAACCCAACCGCGAAGCCCGTACCATCGTCGGCATACGCACGCCACTGGCTCAGAAGGTCACCGTCCTTGCTGAAGCAACACGCATAGGCTGTAAGCTCCATCCAATTGAGATTCTGAACCACAAGGCGAGCATACGACGACTCTGGCTCCGGCCCCCGTCGAGATTCCTCAAGGACTGTCTTCGCTATCTCGATGAAATGCGTTTGCTCCGTGGAATCGTTCATGTGCCGAACACTGGTCAGCCATAGCTGTTTGTTGGTCAACATGGCATGAAAAGCGTCCACGCTGCAGTAGCGGTAGATGATCGGCGGAGTGTCGAGACTCTCCGTCATGACAGGCAATGCCTGTACGCATGTATGGGATTGTGAAACGGCCTTCACAGCCGCGCAGTCGATTTCCTGTTCCTCGCACATACCTGTACCCTCCGCAAACTGAAGACTTGGTTTTATCCGTCTCGGATACGCCTCAGCCACCTGTCGGGCGTTCTTCCTGGCAGGTAATAGGAAAATGATTTCTGCCCACAGCAGTGAGCCTAATCGGGAAAAGTCGGTCAAACAAGGTGTCGCGGGGAAGTGGGCGGTCATGGCTGCCCACTTCCCCCGCGACACCACCCCTTCAGAAACCAACGCATAAGCATGGCCCTCGGCCGATTGGATGGGACGCAAGGTAAAACCGGGGGGATGCACGCTTTCTCTTGCGGTTCGGGCCATAAACGCGCCGGTCCCCCGTTCTCGACCCAAATAACAAGAAGGGCCTCTACGGATACGATGCCAACGTCGTGGCGACGATGAAGCTGGACGACGGCACGATCGCCAAATCGTCGGTGCTGCTGGACGCCGACATCCCGTATGCCTTCAACATCGACCTGGTCGGCACCGGCGGCTCGCTACGAGACAACTAGATCTGGTCCAAACGATCGTTCCCGGGCCAGAAGAGTTGGGCGACGATGCCTACGATCCTGCCCGATTCGGGTGACGTTCACCACCATCCGTTCGACGCCCAGATCAACCACTTCGTCGACTGCATTCGCGAAGACCGCCAATCGCATTGCAGCGTGGCCGACGCTTATCGGAGGCACGAGTCATGCTCGGCCATCGACCGCTCGATCGCCGAAGGCGGCCGCGTGGTCAAGCTGCCGCTGGATTGAAGCCGCGGGGATTCACAGCTCCCAGCCCGAGCGGTATTCGCGGCCGACCAACGCGTTGGCCTCGGGCACGTTGGTGACACGCATCTGGACCGCGTCCCATTCGATCCGGGTGTCGACGCGTTTGGCGATATTGCCCAGGCAGCAGATTTCGGCCAGCGGACCGGAGTAGGCGAAATCGGCGCCCGCCGAATTGCCGCTCTTACAGGCCCGCACCCAGTCCTGTTCGTGGTTGTCCGGGACGCGCGGCAGCGTCTTGTCGGGCAACTGGGCCTCGCGCATCTTGGCTTCCGGGATGATCCGCGGGCTGTTGCCATAAACGCCCGCCATGATCGTGCCGCGGGTGCCTTTGTACAACGCGCCGCCTTCGGCCGGCATTTTGCGGCCGTCCTCCAAGTCCGCCGGCCGCGGCGGACGCGTGCCTTCATACCAGGTCAGTTTCAACGGCGGGAACTCGCCGCGGGCCGGGAACTGGTACGTCACGATCGCCGACAGCGGATGCACTTCGTCCGTGTTGCCGCACGAGGTCGCGTCGATGCTGGTCGGCGGACACAGCTTGAGCGCCGCGCACACCGGGTCCAGCGTGTGGGCGCCTCGATCGCCCATCATGCCGCTGCCGAAGTCCCACCAGCAGCGCCAAGTCGCCGGATGATAGGCGCGGTGGTACGGCCGCATCGGAGCGGGACCGATCCACAAGTCCCAATTCAATTTGTCCGGCAACGGAGGCGTCTCCTCGGGACGCGCGGACCATTGGGAACTCCAGCCGGCATGGCCCCACGGGTAATAAGACAAGTCGCACCACGCGTCCACCTCGTGGACCTCGCCGATCACCCCGGCCCAGATCCATTCGCAGACCAGCCGCAGCCCTTCCATCGAGTGCCCCTGGATACCCAACTGGGTGGCGACCTTGGTTTCCCGCGCCGCCGCCGTCAATCGGCGAGCTTCGTTCACGTTGTGCGTCAAAGGTTTTTGGCAGTACACGTGCTTGCCCGCCCGGATCGCGGCCATCGAGATCACGGCGTGGGTGTGGTCGGGCGTGGCGATCACCACGGCATCGATGTCTTTCTGCTTGTCCAGCATGTCCCGGTAATCGACGTAGAACTTGGCGTCCGGATAGCGGTTGACCGTGCGCGAAGCGTGGTTCGGGTCCACGTCGCACAAGGCCACGATGTTCTCCGACTCGACGTTGCGCAAGTTGCCGGCCCCCATGCCGCCGATGCCGATCCCCGCAATGTTCAGCTTGTCGCTGGGAGCCAATTGGCGCGTGCCGCCCAGCACGTGAGGCTGGACGATCAGAAACGCGGCTGCCGCGCCGGTGGTGACGGCGGAGTGGCGGACGAATTGGCGACGGTTCAAGCGATCGGTCATAGCGAGTTCTCCCCCCAAAAAATGTTGCCGTTTCAGACCGCTGGGCCGTGCGGTCCACGCGGGCGTCAAGTCATCAAATCATTCGCTCCCGTCGGACTCAGCAGTTCCGTCGAGATTCCTTCTGTATCGTCCAGGTCCGAGACGTCCAGCAGAAACAGATGGCAGCTCTGCGATGCCGGATCGCCTGCCGAGAACAGAATCCATTTTCGGTCCGGTGTCAATTGCGGGTGGAAGTGGGCCTTCTGTCCGCCTCCGTACGTCGGCCAGGTGCCGGTGAGTTTCCGCCACTGGTGACGCCGCGTCTGGCGGTCCAGTCGCTGCAGGGCCCACAGGTCGTGGACGTCGAATTTGTCCCACGACGTCGAGTTCTCGCAAAACCACAACCGGCCTTCCGGATCGCGGCCTGTGTGGACGTATTGCAGTTCCTCTGGAAACGGAAACTCGAAGCGGCCGCGCGTCAGCGGGTCGTACAGCCCGAAGCACCGCGCATCGGGCACTTCGTAAGCCACTCCCCGCCGCGTGACGTGGCAATGGATCAAGTGGCCGCGCGCCCCCGGATCGCCGTCCCGCAACGGGACGATCGTGCCGCTGGTCAGGTCGGTCAGCAGCATGCCCGGATGGTCGGCGGGGTGCGTCACGATGAACCGCTGGTTGTCGTACGCCGTCACATGAAAAACGGCGCTGTCGATCCGGCACAATTCCCGCTGCTCGCCGGTGTCGAAGTCATAGGCGACCACCGCCGCACCGTGACACGGCTGGCCCCACACACTGCCCCGCGGCACGTGGATATAGACGAACCAGCGCCCGTCCGGCGTGCAATCGTTCTGGCCGTATGCTTCGCGATCGTCGGCCAGCACGAACAGCGGCCGGTCCTGTAACGACTCGACATCCACCGCGCGAACCTGGTTCCCGTCAAAATAGACGACGCAATTTCGGGCCACGTTCAACACGCTGCGATGATCGAGCACGCCGCGTCCGGAATCGACGCACCACGGCCGCCATTGCGTGTCGGGGCACGTGGCATGCGTCACGTGCCGCGACTCGCCCGTGGCCAAATTCAAGCGGAATAACTGCACTTCACGGTGGACCGCATGGTGATAAATCAGGTACCGGCCGTCGCGCGTGACGCTGGGAATGAAAAAGTACAGCGGATAGGCAAACCCGTCGCCGCGCGTCAACTGGACGGCCAAGCGCCCGGTCTCCGGGGCGGAACAACGAGGAAAACTCGGAGACAAAGGCATTTCGACGGGCGAAAGGTCGGGCGGAAGCATCGGATGGAATCCTGGCGGCAAGCGGGCTTCATCGGCAGCGGACTGTTATTGTATCCTGTGCTCATCGTCGACAGCAACCAAAGTTCGCCGTCAAAGTCCAACAGACTGAGGCTGTAAAAAATGGGATTGACTCCGATTAGGGGGTCGGGCGTTCAAAATTCAATTTTCGCCGACCACGGTTCGGCTCGATGGTTGGGCTCTCTATCGGCCAAAATTGAATTTTGAACGCCCGACCCCTCACTGGGACCTGAGAACACCCTATGCCGAACGAACGCCCGTCAGCGCTGTTATTGCTTGGCCCGACCGGTTCGGGGAAAACGCCGCTGGGTCAGTTTCTGGAGCTGCGCGGCTTGGCTGGACGCCGATGCGTGCATTTTGATTTTGGCGAGAATCTGCGGCAGGTCGTCGCGCGGAACGAGCCCGACGCGCTCGTCTCGGCCGAGGACATCGTATTCTTGCGCCGTATCCTGCAGACCGGAGCTTTGTTGGAAGATGACCAATTTCCGCTGGCCGCGAAGATCTTGCGAAGCTTCCTGGGCCGTCACGCCCACGGAGACGAGCCGTGGATCGTGTTAAACGGTCTGCCGCGTCATGCTGGCCAAGCCCTCGCGGTAGCAGAGATCTTGGACGTGCAGCGGGTGGTTTTCTTGCGTTGTTCAGCCGACACGGTGTCGGCTCGCATCCGGGCCGACGCGGGAGGTGATCGGCGGGGCCGGATTGACGACGACCTTGAAATCGTTGGCTGGAAGCTAAGGATTTTTATGGAGCGGACCCAGCCGTTGCTGGATTTCTATCGGCGGGGCGGAGTCCGCGTGACGACGGTGGATGTGGCGGCCGCCACGACGGCCGACGCGATGTGGGAGATGCTGCAGAGCGAAATGCGGGCGCCGCGGGCGTTTTGACTGTTTGCAGGGCAGACGCGGAAGATGCCGGCAAAAAATTATTGGCAGAAAAATGATTTAATCCCAGGCTGAGGAGGCGACGTTCCAATGAAGTCATGGATTTTGTACGGAGCCAGCGGTTTTACGGGGCGTTTGATTGCTCGCGCCGCCGTCGCGCGGGGAATGCGACCCGTGCTGGCCGGGCGTGATGGGACGAAGATCGAGCCGTTGGCGGCGGAACTAGGCTGCGATTCCCGCGTCTTCCCGCTCCAAGCCGCAGAGACCGCGGGACAGCTGGACGGTATGGCCGCCGTCTTGCACTGTGCCGGGCCGTTCCGCGCGACGGCGGCGCCGATGATGGAAGCTTGCCTGGCGGCCGGCGTCCACTACTTGGACATCACCGGCGAGATCGACGTGATCGAATCGGCAGCGCAGCGGCACGAGCGAGCCCGGGATGCAGGGATCGCGTTGCTGCCGGCCGTCGGAATGGACGTCGTTCCCAGCGATTGTTTGGCTGCGCGGCTCTCCGCCGCCGTCCCGCGTGCGGTCACGCTGGAGTTGGCGTTTGCCGGCATGCTGTCGGTCAGTCATGGGACGGCCGCGACGATCTGGGAAAACGCGGGGCAGGGCGGCCGAATTCGGCGGGACGGCCGGATCGTCCGAGTTGAGGTGGCGTGGAGAGTGCAGGAGATTCCCTTTTATCGCGGCCCGCAACTGGCGATGACGATCCCTTGGGGCGACGTCGCGTCGGCATATCACACCACGGGGATCCCGAACATCGAAGTCTACGCGGCCATGCCGCCCGGGCCGCTGAAGGTGCTGCGTGCGTTTCGCTGGTTGGCGCCGCTGGCGGGCTGGACGCCCGTTCAAGCGGCCGGCCGTTGGTGGATCGATCGGCGCGTTCGCGGGCCGAAGGAAGATGAATTGCAGCAGGGAAGAACCGAGTTCTGGGGCCGCGCCACCGACGCCGCAGGGCACGCTGTCGAAGCGACGCTGGAGACGCCCAACGGTTATGCGCTGACGGTCGAAACCTCGTTGGCCGTCCTGCAACAGGTTTTAGATGACCGCATCGCCGCCGGCTTTTCCACGCCGGCGTCCGCCTTGGGCGGAGAATTCATCGAGACGATTCCGGATGTCGTGTTCCGCTGGCGTCGGGACTCGTCACCTTAGACTGCTTGTAGGACCCAAACCAGTCAAGGCCGAGGTCCGTTGCTCGCGAGGCCATCGCATTCGGCAACGGGATTATCCGGTCAGACGCGACCAGTACCGCTCGGGCGGCGTCCGCGAATACTGGGTTATCAGCATCACTAGCCTGTCGCCGCCGAAAACACCAATCCCGAAAACAACACGAACAGTCCTGCGATCAAAACCACAAACAGCAGCCACCAAGTGACAACGCTCGTGTACCAGGTCGCGCCCAGATTGTCAAAGATGTTCAGCTTGGCCCAGTTGATCGTGACGTCGTCGCCGACTTGATCGGGCCGTGGCGGTGCGGTCGCCAGACTGACGAACGTGCAAACCAGGCAGCACAGCAGCCAATTCAACGCGGCTTGATTCGCATAGGGTTCCAGCCAAGCCGGATGATCGACCACCGCTTCCAGATACAGCTTGACGGCGATCCCAAAGACGAACCCGAAGATCACCGCCGTCACGGCTCCACAGCTGTTCACACGCCGCCAGAGGATACCCAGCAGAAACACGGCCGCGAACGGCGGGGCGAAAAAGGCGTACAGCGTCTGGATGTAAATGAACAGTCCTCCGCCGAGGCGGCCGATGAACCCGGCCAGCACGATCGCAACGGCCAGGATCGCCGCCGACGAAACCACGCCGACGTTGACCAGGTGCTTGTCGCTCGCGCCCGGTCGCAGCAAACGCTGGTAGATGTCCAGCGTGAACACCGTGGCCGTCGAGTTCAGCACGGCGTTGACCGTCGACTGGATGGCCCCGAACAAGCCGGCCAGAAACAATCCTCGCAAACCGATCGGCATCAGCGTCTGCAGCAAATGAATGTAGCCGCGATCCGCCGCCGGACGCACGTCCTCCCAAGGCTGCAACAGCAGTTCCGGATGCAATGCAAACAGAATCAGCCCCGGCAAAACGACGATCGCCGGCAGAAATACTTTCATGAAGCCGGCAAACACGATGCCCATCCGCGCATGGTAGCCGTCGCGGGCGCCCAGCACCCGCTGGATCATGAACTGATTCAGCACGTTGTACCAGACGCTGATCGAAAAGATGCTCAACAGCAAACTTGTCCAAGGCACAATCGGGTGGCTCGCCGGCTGGAAGACCGACAGGCGGTTGTACGAGTCGGTGCCGGCCAATTGGCGGACATGCAGCGCCACGGCGTCGGACCACGCGCCGCTGGTGGCTCGATTCCGCTCGAGCATCACGCGGAATCCGTCAACCAGTGAGCCGTCGCCTGCCAGGGCGTTCAGTCCCAACAGCGTGACGGCCAGTCCGCCGCAGACCATTACGACCACCATGAACAGATCGCCCCACGCCACGGACGACAGCCCGCCGTAGATCGCCCAACCGCCGGCCACGACTCCCAGCACGATGATCGACAGCCACAGGTCGAATCCGAACAGCTTCTCGATCGCCACGCCTCCGCCGTACAGCACGGCCGCCAGGAACGCAACCACGTTGCTGATCACGGTCACCGCCGCAAACATCTGCCGGAGCGACAAGCTGAACCGCCGTTCCAGGAATTCGGGAATCGTGAACACCCGCGACGCCAGCAGGAACGGGATGAAGAACCAGATCAGCAGCGAGAACGTCGCTACATTCATCCATTCCATCATCGCCACGCAGA
>Ga0366818_10055_pt1 | contig 49109 bp, 42 predicted proteins | sample TotcelFGM3001N14_FD_207090 | JGI IMG/M metagenome (GOLD analysis project Ga0366818, IMG submission 207090) | Enriched cells from coal bed in the Powder River Basin, Montana, United States - Total cells FGM rep3 HSBNCT.FGM.300.1.N14 ...
GGTGCCGTTCTACGGCCGGCAGCCGGCCGTAGAGGATGTGCCGAAGATCAAAGCGCCGCTTCTGATTCATTATGCCGAACTCGACACCCGCATCAACGCGGGTTGGCCGGCATACGAACAGGCCCTCCAGGCGGCCAAGGTACGCTACGAAGTGCACCTCTATCCGGGCGTGAACCACGGTTTTCACAACGACACGACGCCCCGCTATGACGAAGCGGCGGCCAAACTCGCTTGGCAGCGCACGGTCGACTTCTTCAACGCCAGCTTGCGTTGAGCCGAAGGGCATGTACCGTCGGCCGCCGTAATAGGGCGTCTTTCGCTTTGCCTTCACCGGCGAACTGGGAACGCGTTCAGCTGATCGACGACCGCCAAGACATCGGCCGCCGTCAGTGCGTCGTCGCCATTGACGTCGTAGTAGTAGACGGGAACGTCGCCGCGCTGGGCAAGTTCCCCCACGGTTTGGGCGCCGAACCGATTCAATGCGTTGATGATCAGCAGAACGTCCAGCGGAGTCGTCAGGCCGCTGGCGTCGACGTCCGTCGGCACGGTCTGGTTCTGCAGATTGGGAAGGCCGACGATCCGCACGGTGGCAATGTCTGTCTGGCCGAATCGGTCAGTGATTTGGTAGGTGAAGCTGTCGCGAAAGCCGAACGGCGTGACCGGTTCCCAGGGCGTGTAGGTAAATGACCCATCCTCGTGCAACGCAAGATCTCCCTGGTACGGCCCCATCTGCTTGATTGCCGCAAGACCGACCCCCGCATCGTTCGCCAGGAGGCCGGACAACGCATCCCGCTGCAGTGAACCAGTCCAATCCGCCATATCGATTTCGAATAGGTCATCCACCGCCTCGGGCGAAGCCGCCGTCCAAAACGGTTCGGTCAGCAAAGTGTCCGGCGGGCCCGCGATCGGCTCGTACGTGAGCCATTCTGCCAAGCCGTCGGCGCCCATGTCGATCACCGCCTCGTATCCGCCGCTCGCGTTTTGGACCAAATTGCCCGATGCATCGATGGCGTTGGCCAGCCAGGGCGCGGACAGGGTGCCGCGATTCAAGAGACGCTCCAGCGAGAACCACGGGTTCTGAAACTGACCTCCCTGGTTCGTGTCCAGCATGCGAATGAACTGGTTGCGGATCTCATAGTGGTCGCTGTCTTCCAAAACAAACGCCTCGTGTGCCGTCTTGGGACTGGTTGCCGAACTCTCGACCCCCCCAGCGTGAAATGCCCAGGAGAATTCACTGTGCGCGGCAAAGTTGACCGTGGCCGAATTGTTGGGGTTGTACCCGTTGAATGGGATGTCGGCGGCTGGGTCGAGCAACAGGATGGAATTCACGCCTTGGGTCTGGCGCGACACGAGTTCCTCGGCCAACTCGTCGGCCACGTAGGCGCCCCAGCTGTAGCCCAGCAGATTCAAGGTGCCGGCGTCGAAGCCATAGTCGTCCAGTGCCGCCGCCGCCCAGCGACCGACCGGCTCGATACGAGACTCGCCGGCCCAGAGTCCCGTAGCCGCCGTCTCCCAATCCAGCAGCAACACCTGATCGTCAGGGCTGTACCCATCGACCGCGGTGGCGATGTCCTGGTAAATCGGCTGCGTCGCCGCGCCCAACCGCCCGTGAATGACCAGCCATGTCGTCCGGTTGGGATCGATCAGGATTCCCTGGTTCTCGCTGCGCGGCGCAATGCTCAGCGGATGAATCGTGCCGCCATCGACGATGGAACCCGTCAGTTCGGCGAGCCAAACCGCCGGATCGGCTGCAGTGGCAAATGCGTTGCCCGGTGACACGTCAGCGGGCGAAGCCGTCAGCAGCCGGCGATCCTCCAATGCCTCGAAGGACAGCCGCCGATGAGGACCGTGGGACAACGATCCGCGACAGATTCGCCGCCGGCGGGACGTGGTCGAGACTGCCTTTACCATGCTTCACGTCGTTTCGCTTTCCCTGAATCCGTGGATGGGTACTCCACTTTGGCTCATGATCGAGCACGGCGGCGGGCAAGACAAGGTGGTCCTTCCTACCCAATTTGTTGCTGTTGGCAACACGAGTGACACCGGCAAACCAAACGCCGGTTTGCCAAGCGGGAGCTTCAGGCTTTCCGTCCGCTCAGCGCGCAGACCCCGAGGAAGTATGTCGAATTCTTAAATTCTTGAACTCGACTCTCATCGGCGGCCCTTGGTGCATCTGCAAGGCGATCAGGCCCCGGGGGAGGGCGTATTTTTCCTCGTGGTCTTCCACCTCACACATCAGAACGCCATTGATCCACAGAGCGATGCGGCGGCCTTCGGCCAGAATGCGGTACTCGTTCCAGTCGTCGACTTTGACCGCTTTGAGCAACTCGGCCGAGGTTGCGAAGGCGGTGATGGTTTTCCGGCCGGCTTGGTCAATCACAACCCGCTGCCCGCGCTCGGCCACCAGGCCTCGTTCGTGCTGGTACAAGCATCCGGTGTAGGCTCCGGCAGTGTCGATATCGGCTTGATAGCCCCAGGTGTCCCAATTCGGACGGGGCTTGCTGCGAAACTGGATACCGGAGTTGGCCTGGCCGGCGATGCGGTACAGGCAGCGCATCTCGAAATCCGCCGGCTCGCCGCCCGTCCAGTAAAGATAATGCGAACGGCGGCACGGTTTTTCCGGAGTGCTCTCCGCGACAATGGCTCCGTCACGCACTTCCCACCAGCCGGCCACCCCTTCCCAGCCCGTTAGGTCCTGGCCGTTGAACATCGGCACAAAACCATCCTCAGTCTCTTCCGCCAGGACTCGTGTCGCCGACGTCAACAGCAGGCCGATCATCATAAGGCCGATGGCCACACCGGCCAGGCCGCACGCGAAACGCCAAAATTTGTTCGCCATCATACCTCTTCTCCCATCATTGTTGGCAGCGAAGGCCCACCGGATCAGGCCTCCAGAACTTGAGCCTGAAATCAGGGAGCCGATCCCACGGTCTGATTCCACGAAAACTTCGGAGCACATTTCGTGCTGATGGCAGAATTTAGCATCATCGCAGACAGGATGGAAGAGATGCGCAATCCCTGGGCCCGCGCCCCCAGCGCGTTCGCCTTACAGAATCCCCGGCAAATCTCGCGCCATGTCAGGGGTTCCGATGTTGTGGTCCGACCGGCCGAGGAGAATCTCGTTTCGGCTGCGACGGCGGCGGATCGCGAGGCTGGGGCGGATCGCTGGGGGGCGTGCCTGGTGCGGGGGTTCCCGGCGGCGGCCGTTGCGGAGGTGGAAGGTCGGGGGGCGATGGATCATCCGGTTTGTTGCTGTTCATGAAGGGCGAAAGCAAGTCTCGGTTTCTCATCGAGGTTCCTCGTCCCTGCATTCGGAAGATGTCGCCGCCTCTTGGTTCGGACCGGCTGGGTCTTGTTTGCGGCCCCGGCGGGATGGGTGGTTCCGGGTCCGGTCTCGGATACGGTGGTGGATTCGGATTGGGGACGGGAATCGGATTGGGCGGATCCTGCACCGCGGCACTCCGCTCACGTGTTTCGTCAGCCAAAACGCGACGTCTCATCTTTTTCCTCTCTCGTTAAACCCAGCGGACCCAATTGAAAAGCTGTCGGCGTCGCCGCAAGAGAGGCGTAGGCCGCAGCCGTTACACGATTCCTTACGTTGCGATCAGCAGTGAAAACTCGTCGGAGAGGATGTTTGCCAGCCGATCGATGAAGCGAGCGGCGTCTGCACCGTTGATCACACGGTGATCATAGGAGAGAGAAAGCGGCAACAGCAGACGCTCGGAGAGTTCACCGTTGTTCAGGTACAACTCCGGGCGCGCCCGCGCCATTCCGAGAATGGCGACTTCCGGATAGTTGACGATGGGCGTGAACTCGCCGCCGCCGATGCTGCCCTGATTCGAGATCGTAAACGTCCCCCCTTCGAAGTCGTCCTTGCCAAGCTGGCGGCGGCGGGCCTTGTCTGCCAGATCCGTCAACTCGATCGCAATCCGCGCGATACTCTTGCGATCGACGTCGCGGATCACGGGAACCAGCAGACCGTGATCGGTATCAATGGCCACGCCGACGTGGTAGTACTGTTTCAAAACTAGTTCGCCTCGTTCCACGTCCAAGCTGGCGTTGAATTTAGGAAATTCCTTCAGCAGGCTCGCGATGGATTTGATCACGATCGACGTCAAGGTGATCTTGGGATCGCCATCGGCCGCCTGTTCCACATACTGTCGGCGGGCGGCTTCCAACTTCGTGATATCCGCCAGACCATGTTGCGTAACATGCGGGACCAGTCGCCAGGCAGATGCCAACCGTCGGGCGGCGACCTGGGCGATTTTGTTGAGCGGCTCACGCTCGACGAGACCGAACCGGCTGAAATCGGGCAGCGATTCGGCGGCCATCGTGGCCGCTTTGCCGCTTTCGACGTACGCCCGGACGACGTCCTCCGACCGGATGCGGCCGCCCTCGGCCGGATCCAGGTCATCGAGATCAACTCCCAACAAGCGAGCCAACCGGCGAGTCGCGGGGCCGGCCGGCGGCGGCGGATGCTGCTGCGGTTGGGCGCTCGATGGCCGGTCTCCGGTTGCCTCTTGCTCGCGTTTCGCGTCGCGGCCTTGCTCAGGCTCGTTGTCCGCTTCGTCTTTCCGGCGTGCATCCTCGCCGGGTTCCCGCGCGCTGTCATCCGCTTTTTGTTTCTCGCCCGGCTGCCGTTCTTTGGCCGATTCGGCTTTCTCCTCTGAGTGTTCTGCCGCCGCCGCATCAGACTTGTCTGCGTCGGGCTTGTCTGTTTCGGCTTGCTGCTTTTCTTCCGTCTGTGGTGGTTTGTCCTCCCCCTGTTCTTGATCGTCCGCCTCCTGCGTTTCCTGTTGCTGCCCTCGCTTCTCGCCGGATTCTTGTGGCTGGTGCTCCTCGGTTTCTTGTTCGATCGTCGCGATCGTCTGGCCAATTTTGATCGTATCGCCTTCGGAAACATGGAGCTTGGTTACTTTTCCGGCATGGGGACAAGGCAAGTCGGCGACCGCCTTTTCGGTTTCCAGTTCCATGATGTTCTGGTCGGCCTCGATCTGGTCGCCTTCGGAGATGTGGAGTCGCGAGACGTCCGCGCTTTCCACGCCTTCGCCTAATTCCGGGAGTTTGAAGTCGATTGTCATCAGTGGTGCTCCGTTGCCTGTCGCAGCCGGTCTCGTCCGACTCGTCCGAGAGTGTTGCTCGGGTGCGGCCGAGTCCGGCGACTTCGGCTACGCGATTGCCGGATCTATCTTTTCAGGATCGATTCCCAGTTCCTTACGGGCTTGGTGCAGTCGCCGGCCATCGAATTGCTCCTCCGCGGCGAGCGCCGAAAGCGTCGCAAACGTCACATGGCCGGCGTTCACTTCAAAGTGTTCCCGGAGACGGGCCTTGGTGTCGCTACGTCCGAATCCTTCCGTGCCGAGGGTGACATAGCGGCCGGGAATCCACGGCGCGATCTGGTCCGGGACCAGCGACATATAATCGGTGGCTGCCACAAACGGTCCGCGCCGGCCTTCCAGAGCTGCTTCGAGGAAGCTGCGTTGCGGTTTGTCTTCTGCTGTCAGCCGATTGCGCCGCTGGGCAGCTCGGGCCTCTCGCCGCAACCGGCAATAACTGGTGACGCTCCACACATCGCTGGAGACGCCGTATTGCTCGGCCAGCACCTGCTGCGCTTGCAGAACCTGTTGCAGGATGGTGCCACTGCCGAACAACTGCGGACGCAAGGGCGGCTGGTCGTCGCCCGCGTCCACGCTGTTGAGGAGATACATACCCGCCAAGATGCCTTTCTCGGCGCCCGCGGGGATCGCCGGCATCCCGTAGCTTTCATTATAGAGGGTCAGGTAATAGAGCAGCGTCTCGCCTTCTTGATACATGCGGCGCAGGCCGTCTTGGATGATCACCGCAACCTCGTACGCATAGGCGGGATCGTAAGCTTGCAGCGTGGGCACGGTGGTGGCCACCAGCTGGCTATGGCCGTCCTGATGTTGCAATCCTTCTCCATTGAGTGTCGTGCGGCCCGCGGTACAGCCAAGCAGAAATCCTTTCGCGCGGGCGTCGGCGGCGGCCCAAATGAAATCACCAACGCGCTGGAAACCGAACATCGAATAGAACAGGTAGAACGGGATCATCGGGGTCGCCAAACAGCTGTAGGCTGTGCCGGCGGCAATGAACGACGACATGGCGCCGGCTTCCGTAATCCCTTCCTCCAGCAACTGGCCATCGACCGCTTCCTTGTAGTGGATGTATTTGTCCGCGTCGACGGGCTCATACTGCTGGCCGCCCGGGGCATAGATGCCGCAACGGCCAAACAGTGGTTCCAGACCGAACGTGCGGGCCTCGTCAGGAATGATCGGCACGATCCGCCGGCCGAGATCCTCGTTCTTCAGTAGCGCGCTGAGCATGCGACCGAAGCTCATCGTCGTCGATGCGGTTCGCTCGCCGCTTCCATTTAGAAGGGAACCAAAGCTTTCCAGCACAGGAATCTTGAGCGTGGGCGACGCCTCGACACGGGCCGGGAGAAAGCCACCCAGCGCCTGGCGGCGATCTCGCAAGTACGAGAGCTCCGCGCTGCCTTCTTCCGGCCGGAAAAACGGCGCTGCCGCGACTTGTTCGTCGTTCAGGGGCACGTCAAACCGCGTGCGAAATGACAACAACGCCTGCTCGTCCAGTTTCTTCTGCTGGTGCGTGATGTTGCGGCCTTCCCCTTCGTCCAGCCCGTAGCCCTTGATCGTTTTGGCGAGCACGACGGTCGGCGCATCGTGACATTCGACGGCCGCACGATATGCCGCATATACCTTGTTGGGATCGTGGCCACCGCGATTGAGCCGTTCTAGTTGTTCGTCCGGCATGTCTTCGACGAGCGCCTGCAATTCAGGCGACTTGCCGAAGAAGTGATCGCGGATATACGCGCCGGTCGCGACCGTGTATTTTTGATATTGTCCGTCGACCGTTTCATTCATCCGTTCGACCAGTCGCCCCTGGTCGTCGGCTGCCAGGAGCGGGTCCCAATCACTGCCCCAAATCACCTTGATCACGTTCCAGCCCGCACCTTGGAACAAGGCTTCCAACTCCTGGATAATCTTGCCGTTGCCGCGAACCGGCCCATCCAGACGCTGCAGGTTACAGTTGACGATGAAGATCAGGTTGTCGAGTTTTTCACGGGCGGCGAGGCTCAGCGGCGCAACCGATTCCGGTTCGTCCATTTCACCGTCGCCGATCAGCGCCCAGACGCGCGAGCGCGACGTATCGACAATGTCGCGGTTCTTCAAGTATCGGAGGAAACGGGCCTGATAGACAGCCATGATCGGGGCCAAGCCCATGGACACCGTGGGAAATTGCCAGAAGCCGGGCATCAGCCACGGATGCGGATAAGAGGACAGGCCGTTTCCTTGCGGTATTTCGCGGCGGAAATTGTTCAGCGCGTCATGATCCAAGCGGCCCTCCAAGAACGCCCGGGCATAGATACCGGGAGAGGCATGGCCCTGGAAGTAAACAAAGTCGCCCGGGTGATCCTCGGTGCGGGCATGAAAGAAATGGTTGTAGCCAACCTCCAGCAGCGTCGCCGCCGATGCATACGTGGAAATGTGACCGCCGATACCTTCATGCTCGCGATTGGCCCGGACGACCATCGCCATCGCGTTCCAGCGAATCAAGCTGCGAATGCGCCGCTCGATCGCTCCATCGCCCGGATATTCCGGCTGCTGCTGGACGGGGATCGTATTGACGTAAGGCGTGCCCAGGGATGACGCGGGATGGATCCCGCGGGAACTCGCCCGGTTGTGCAGCGCCGCGAGCAACTGCCGCACTTGATCGTCGCCATGACGCAGCGCCACGTCGTCCAGGCATTCAAACCATTCCGCCAGTTCGTCCGCGTCCATCCGGGCAATTTGCGCAGCGGCCCGCTCCAGCGTGGGACCTGTTCCAGTCATCGTCGTTCTCCGCTTCGCCGACATCGCCGGTCTTGGCCTTAGCCTACGCGACCGATTCGACGGGAAATCCCGCGTCTTTCCAGGCCTCCACACCGCCGTTGAGCGCTTTGGCGTTCTCAAATCCCTTTTCCCGATACTCTTTCGCCCGACCGGACGAAGTTTCGTCGTTCGGTCAAGCGCAGTAGAAGATGATTTCGCGCTGTTTTGACAGCGAGCCTTCATGCTCGTGCAAGTCGTCCAACGACATCGCGCCCTGCAAGTAGTGCGATTCGAACTTCTCCTGACTTTCATAGGCGCACACGAGTAACGCGTCGGATATCTCCACATCGTGCCTCGCTTGCTTTGCGCCAATCTCGGTCACGGACATGATCACTACTCCTTTCATCCATTACGCAGCATCCGCCTGCCTGCGAGCCAGCTTCCGCTGCAAGGTTCGTACGGAAATATCAAGCTTATTGGCCGCATGCGTGCGATTTCCATCGCAACGCTCCAGCGTCTGGGTGATCGCCGCCTGGGTGACTTCGGCCAGCGTGAAACCGTCGGGCAATTCGAACTGAGGATGGTGCGGTCGCGCGCTCCGGCGAGTGGTGGGAGGTACGTCGGCCATGGTAAGCTCGTCCGAGTTGGACAACACGACCATGCTCTCCACGCAATTGCGAAGCTCTCGCACATTGCCGGACCAACGATGGGCCTGAAGAAATTCCATCAATCCGGCATCCACGCGCATCGGCGTCCGCGCATACCTTTCGCAAAAATGATCGACAAAATAGTTCACCAGCAGCGGTATGTCGCCTTGCCGCTCGCGAAGTGGCGGCAACGCGATGCGAACGACGTTCAGGCGGTAATACAAATCCTCACGAAAATCCCCGCTGGAGACCATATGTTCCAAGGGGCGATTCGTTGCCGCCACGACGCGGACATCAACCTCCCGTTCGACGTTCCCTCCCACCGGCGTGACAACGCGATTCTCCAGCACGCGCAGCAGCTTGGCCTGGGAGGGCGGCTTCAGGTCGCCGATCTCATCAATGAAAATGGTTCCGCCTTTGGCGGCCTCGAAGCAACCGACGCGGTTCGCAGTCGCCCCCGTAAAGGCGCCCTTCACATGCCCGAACAGCTGGCTTTCCGCCAGCGACTCGGGGACGGCAGCCATGTTGATCGTCACGCACGGCCCCGCCGCCCGCGGCCCGCCCGCGTGAATGGCCTCAGCGATCAATTCCTTGCCCGTACCCGACTCTCCGGTCACTAGCACGGTACTTTCGACCGACGCCACTTGGCGAACGAGTTGAAAGACGTCTTCCATCAAACGCGAGTTGCTGACGATCTTGCTCAGCACGGCGTCGTCGAACGGACGGGCATCCTCCTGGCGCCGCGGTAAGCCGTCTGACGGCGCCAGCGTTTTCCTGTCTTGAGTCAGCGTCGGAAAGGCACCCCGGTTCTCGGTGCTTGCGGGCATGTCGAGCTCCTTTCCATATTTTCCTATTTCAAATTCATCAAGCCCCCTGCACTTCCTGCCACACGTGCGCTGGCATCTATTGGGGCGTCTTCGGCACTTGGATTTGTGTCCGCCGGTCCCTGGAGGAAGCAGCCAGCAATGGCTTCGTGCTGTCGCAGGCGGACGACGTAGCGGACAAGCTGGACGTCGGATCGACGGCCACGAAGCAACACCCGCAGTATCCACAGGTGATTCGTTGTCCGAGGCGTTGAACAAGAATTCGCAACGGCCGATCACACACCGAACATTCTAGCTGGAAATACGTTGGGATCTTGTCGTAACTCGGCCGCCGCGGTTCGTCACCAGGTCGAACATACCGGCCACCTGTGCTGGACTGCATCGATACGCCTCCATGATCAGCGGTTGTTTCCCCATTGATTGTCTGAGCAGAGCTTGGCAACGTGAATCAGCTATCGGACTATTCCAAGATAGTGGTTTCGATTACCACCAATGAAGCGCTGTTAATCGTTCACCTAATCTTGCACACGTCCAATCTGCGACGCAACGCTGATTGGCTGCCAACTGCGGCATTCTGTCGGGGTCGGATGCAACCAAAGAACGGGAAGCAAGCCGGCAGACGTTTGGCGGCCGAATTCATCAGGCGTTGGACAATTATCTTTCCGGCGCCCCGTAAAGCAAAGTTCGGTAACTTCGGCTCCAATGTTGAGCTGCCGGATTTTCGGCAGCCGTATTGGCATCCACTTTGCATCGATCGCAACGTGCATTCAGACACACGCGAATCCGTGTCGCCGAGAGACGCCATGGCTAAGAAAACCATTCGTGACCTTCAGATCTCGGGCAAGCGTTTATTGGTCCGCGTGGATTTCAACGTCGTGCTGCGACACGATGGAAATATTGCGACCGACCGCCGGATTCGCGCCGCACTCCCCACGATCCGCTACTGTCTCGAGCGAGATGCGTCGCTGATCCTGATGACGCATCTCGGGCGACCGCGCGGACGGCGCAATCCAAAGCTGGGACTGCAAGGCGTGGCGCACCGGCTCCAAGAGTTTCTCCGCGGCGCAAACGTAGAACTTGTCGAGGTGGACGCACCGCGGAAAGCCGGTCGGCGAGAGCCAAGCGACGTGGTGCTACTGGAAAATCTGCGATTCGATCCAGGGGAAGAGAGCGGCGACGAGCAATTCGCCCATCGACTGCGGCAGTGGGGCGACATCTACGTCAACGATGTCTTCACCGCCTGTCAGCGCACACCCGCGTCCCTGTTCGCGGTGCCGAAACTGTTCCCCCACGGCAGTCGAGTCATCGGGCTGCTCGTCGAAAAGGAACTGCGCGCCCTGGACAGCTTACTCGAATCGCCGCGGCAGCCGATGGTCGCCATTCTAGGCGGAGCAAGAGCCGCCGACAAAATCGGAGTAATCCCAACGCTGTTGCATTGCGCTCAGAAACTGCTGATCGGCGGCGCCCTGGCGTTCACCTTCATGAAGGCGCGGGGACTGGGCACCGGCCTATCCAGAATTGACGACGACCGGCTCGATCTCGCGCGCCGGCTGATCGATCGAGCCGGTGACAAGCTGGTCTTGCCGCAGGACCACGTTGTCGCGCGCCGGTTGGAAGCGCCTGCGGAAACCAGGATTGTGGAAAAGGAGATCCCCGACGGCTGGTACGGATTGGACATCGGGCCCAAGACGATCGAACGTTACACGGCCGCGATCCGCGGCGCGGCCACCGTCCTTTGGAACGGTCCGTTGGGCAAATTCGAAGATGAATTGTTTCGCCAAGGCACCGAGTCGATCGTTCGCGCCTTGGCCGAAAACGACGCGATCACCATCGTCGGCGGCGGTGAGAGCGAAGCGGCCGTTGAGCAGTTCGGTCTCGTCGAACGAATTGATCACGTGTCTACGGGCGGCGGCGCATTTCTAGAATATCTGAAACAAGGCACTTTGCCCGCGCTGACATTGATTGATGAGTGGTACTGAGTCGTCCGCCGAGGTAAACTCACCGGTTGTGGCCCGATGAGCAACTCGTGGAAATCTGCGATGCCCGCAACCCTCGCGTAGCCGCAGGGGACCCGTTGGCGCGACGTCAGTGGTTAATTCCCTTCTCTCGCGGATCTCTGGATGCCCTGCAGTATGAAAGGACAGTCGGATGTCGATCCAGAAGTTGACTGCCGTAGCCTTGCGATTGATGGCCGTGTGGACCTTCTGCACCGCGATGCTGACTCTGGTGAGTGGATCATGCGGACGGATCCGCGGAATCCGTGGCAAGCTCGAATTCGCAACCTTCTCCTTGAGCCAGCGTGTAGCCCTGGTCGCGAAATCCGATCTGGACCGATCCGGGAGGACCGTGTTCGAGCCGGATGGTCAGTCTCTTGCCGGTCACGTGCAGGCGCAGCCAATAACCGCGGTAGCGCAGGCACAAGCGGATCTCGTTCAGCGGCTCGGGCAGGCAGGGGTTCAGCCACAGGATCGAGTCGCGCATTTCGATGCCGGTGTGGCAGCGCTGGATAATGTCCACGGTTCCCGCCATGGCGCCAAGGTGAATTCCCTCGGAGGTCGTTCCGCCTTGAATATCCGCCACGTCGCTTTCCAACGCTTGCTGAAACAGTTCCCACGCCCGCTCGCGATCCGAACGCGCCAGCACCCAGGCGTGGACGACCCGGCTGAGCGTCGATCCGTGCGAGGTGCGGGCCATGTAGTAGCGGATCGTGCGCGGGATCATGTCGGGATCGAACGCATATCCGAGCTGGTCGAACAGTTCTCGCAGTTCCTCGCACGAGAAGACATAGAACAGCATCAGGGCGTCGGCTTGCTTGCTGGCCTTATATCGGTCGGGCGTGTCACCTTCTGCTTTGAGAATTCGGTCCAATCGTGAAATGTCCTGGTGCTTGTGCCGATAAGCGTCCCAATCGAACTCGTCCAGCTTCTCATAGCCCTCGAATTGAGTCAGGATCCCGCCGTCGTGAAAGGGAACGAACAACCTTCGGCTGATCGTGTCCCACCGTTCGAGTTCCCGGTCGTCGATACCGAGTTGCGTGGTCAATTCCGCACTGCGTTCCTCGGAGAGCCGTTCCAACACTTGACGGGCGCAGCGCAGGACCCAAGCGGCCATGACGTTCGTGTAGGCGTTGTTGTTCAGGCCGGGCGCGTCCCCGTCCGGATAGTGCGTGTGAAACTCGTCGGGACCGACGACATGACGGATGTCGTAGCGGTCGCGGTCCGAGTTGTACGACGCGATGCTGGCCCAGAAACGGGCGATTTCCAGGAGCATCTCCGCACCGTAAAACGACAGGAATTCGATGTCGCCGGTCGCTTCAAAGTATCGCCAAATGTTGCAGGCGATCGCGGCGTTAATATGACGCTGGCGGTGCGTGTCGTCGGGCATCCAGCGGCCGGACTGCGGGTTCAGATGCAGCACCTGGCTCTCCTCGCGGCCGCTGCTGCCGCTCTGCCAAGGGTACATGGCCCCGCGATAACCCGCCTCCCGCGCCAGGTGGCGGGCCTCTCCCAGCCGCCGATAGCGATACATCAGCAGCGCGCGGGTTATTTCGGGCATCCTCAGGTTCAAGAGCGGCACGATGAACAACTCGTCCCAGAAAATGTGCCCCCGGTAAGCTTCCCCATGCAGGCCCCGCGCCGGCACACCGACGTCCAGGTCCGTCGAGGCGACGGAAGCCGTCTGTAACAGATGAAACAGATGTAATCGCAGGACGCGCTGCGACCACGTGTGACCGCTGCCGAGATCGATGTCGGCGCGGTTCCACTGCCGCTCCCACGCCAGGACGTGCGACGTGCGGAGTTCCGCAAACTCACCCGCTCGGCGGATCGCGTCCTGCGCGGCGCCCCGGGGTTCGCTGATCGCGAAATCCCGCGACGTATACAAAGCCACAATCTTCTCGACTCGCAGCGGCTTTTCCCGCTGGCACGTCACAAGCAGTCTCTGCTCGGCAATGGCGTTTTCGATTCGCGTTTCGCGTTGCAGGACAGCCGGCTGGTCATCGGCGAACACCCGGGTTCGAGCCGCCTGTACCATGCGGATGTGCGACTGGCTGGTCTGAACGGCCAGATAAACGCCGTCTTCGCCGGCCCGCCCCAGGTCAAGCACGTCCAAGTGCCGGCTGTTCAGGTCCCGGTAACGCGCGACGCCTTGATTCGACACGCGCCCGTCCAAGGCCGACCGGATCTCGATCCGCCCCGACCAGTTTTCAGGGGTCACGATCCACTGGACGGCAGCCAGGTGCGGGTCGGCCAGATGAACCAAGCGCCGGCTCACCAACGCGGTTTGGCGATGGCCGGCATGACGAAAGCGGATATGCCGCTCTAAGATTCCCTCCCGGAAATTCAACGTTTGCCGGAAGCTGAGCAAATCGGTCGAACCGATATCGAACCAGTCCTCGCCTTCGACCCGGAAACCGAGGCAAAGCCAGTTAGGCCAGTTGACGAGATCTTCGTGTTCGATCACGCGGCCGGAGATTTCGCTCTCCAGCCGATTGTATCCCCCGGCGAGATAGGTGCCCGGGTAGTGCGGCCCACCGGCGGTGGCTTCTTCGGCGGCGCCTCGGGTGGCGAAGAAGCCGTTGCCCAGCGTGCATAGCGCCTCGCGCAGCGGCTGGTTGTCCGGATCCCAAGCGTCATACGTCAGCGCCCAGGCGTCGGAGACGGTCGAGTTGGTTTCCGTCATGATTCGTGTCGTGCTTTCTTCGAGAGCATCCGCAGCAATGCTCGGAGGAATTCCTCGACCTCGTCACAATTCCGCAAGGAATACAAAGCTTGGGTCGCAGCGTCCGGTTCGCCGACTCGGATGCCCATGCCCTTTTCCTTTTCGCTCAAAACGCGGAAAGCGTCTTCGTCCGTGACATCGTCGCCGAGATACATCACCGCGACGTCGGGGCGGTCGAGGCCCAGCGCCTCGCGGAGCCAGGAAACGGCATGCCCCTTGTCCCACGCGACGTCCGGTTGCAGTTCGAAAATCTTCTTTCCACCCCGTTTGCGCAATCCGGCGCCCTCCGCCAAAGTCGCATCGACTGCGTCCTCAACCTGCCGAATTCTTTCTTCGCCGCTGACCTCGCGGTAATGTACCGCGATGGCGAACTTCTTGCGTTCCAGGCGGGCGCCGCCGATAGGGGCGAGTCGCCGGCGGAGCGCGCGTTCCGCGGCATCGAGTTCGGGCAGCGCCTCGCGAGCCTCCTGCTGTTGCATCTCCAATCCATCGGGGCCGCGAATATCGAAGCCGTGGCTGCCGGCGTAGACGAGATTTTCCAGCTGCACCATCTGCTCCGCATCCCGGCGGTCCCGCCCGCTGACGATCGCCACGCTGCAATACTCGGCAAGTGCCGAAAGCAGAGAACGCATCTCGGCGGTCAAGGTCGCTTCTTCCGGCCGGCGGACAATAGGCGTGAGCGTGCCGTCATAATCCAGCAAGAGTGCCAGTTCCTTGCCTTGGAGACGATCGGCGATCGCTGCCAAGTGCTGCAGCGCCGGCGCCGGTGCGGTGCCCAACCCTTCACCGGACGGGTCCTGCTGGAGCGCGCCAAGTTCGCGCAAATCATGCACCACGCGGTCGGCGCCGGCGCGCCGATAGGCATCTGGCTCGCGGCCCCGCGCGACGCCCACCACCGTCCCGAAACCGCCTTCGCGGCCCGCCTGGATGCCCGCGATCGCATCCTCGATCACCATCGCCTCGGCAGGCTCAACGCCCAGTCGTTTGGCGGCATGCAAGAAGATATCCGGCGCCGGTTTGCCGTTCAATTCGAGCCGCGCGAGATCGTTCCCGTCGACTTTCGCATCGAACACGTCCAGCAAGCCGACGGCCCGCAGCACCGCCTCGCAATTGCGGCTGGAACTGATGACCGCCACTTTCAGACCGGCACGCTTCCACGTTTCGATCTGCTCGACCGTATCCCGGTACACCTCGACGCCGGCCTGCTGCAGCAGTTCGTGAAAGATCTTGTTCTTGCGGTTGCCCAACCCATGCATCGTCTCGCTATTTGGCTCTTCCTGTTCATCACCCAGCGGGAGCCGAATGGCACGCGATTCGAGGAAGCTTTGCACGCCGTCGTGCCGCGGCTTTCCATCCACATATTCTCGGTAATCGCGATCGCTGTCGAATGGCTCGTAGGATGTGCCCTCCCGGCTGGCACGTTGCCGGAGATACTCGTCGAACAGGGACTTCCAAGCCCGGGCATGCAGCTTGGCGGTTTGCGTAATCACGCCGTCCATATCGAGAATCACGGCTTTGCAAGGCTTGACGGCTTTCATCGTATTTCTTCGTACAGTCGCATCGCGTCTTGCCGGCGGCACAATTCGGTTCCTTCCGTGATCACCGCCGCGGAGCCCGCCGCCACGCCCAGTCGCACAGCGTCTCGAATCTCTTTCTGCTGAGCCAGTCCCAGTACGATGCCCGCCACGGTGCTGTCCCCCGCCCCAACTTTGCTGCGCACCTCGACCTCCGGCGCGGGAATGTGTTCGCAATCGGTTTCGGTCACCAGCATCACCCCCGAGGAACCGAGCGACGTGACTACGACGCGCACGTGGCCTGCGGAAATCAGTCCCCGCGCGACGTCTCGGATTTCCGAAACCTCCAGGCGGTCCCGGCCCGCCAACTCGCTCAACTCTCGAACATTCGGTTTGATCAAATACACGCCGCCTTCGATTCCCGCTCGCAGCGGCGGGCCGCTGGTGTCGAGCACGATGCGACAGGCAGATGGGCTCGCTTCGGCGACGCGGACATAGAAGTCGTCTTCCACGCCGGGTGGCAGGCTGCCGCTTAGCACGAGAAAATCGGGGGCAGGATCGAGTTCGCGCACGCTGCGCAGGCAACGTTCTGCTTCGTCGGCCGTCAGCTTGGCGCCCGGCATGCCGAAGCGGAACTGCTGACCGCTCGCCTGCTCCAAGACGATCAGATTCTCGCGTGTCATGGCCTCGATCGGAATCGGCCGATGCCGCACTCCTTCGGCGTCCAGGCGTTGCTCCAACAATTCGCCCATCGGCCCGCCGCGCGTCCAATAGGCCACCGCTTGACCTCCTAAGCGTTGAATTGCCCGGGCCACGTTCAGTCCACCGCCGCCCGGATCGAACCGCGGCTCGCCGCAGCGCAACTTCCGCTCCGCCACGACTCGCTCGACAGACGTGATACTGTCGACCGCTGGATTAAGCGTCAAGGTAACGGTTTGTAACATCGCAAGGCTTCCTCACGTCCGTGGTGCGCACCGCGTTCGGGTCGACCGGGACTGCGGCACGATGTTTTGTCCATGGAGCAAAGATCCGTAGCGTCAACCAGCCAAGCAAGCTACGTGCCAGCCACTGGGGCATTTGCAGAAATCTTCATTGCCGACGAGGCAGACCGTCGAGTTGACGGCGACCAGACGTTCCGCCGCTAGACGCCTGTATGTTCGTGCAACGAACTGGATACGCGGTCGTTCTGTCGTGTCGCTACGACAGTTTGCCGTAGCGTGCGTCATGTCATCCAAAGGGTGCTCGTAGTACCGAATCAAATGCCGGCCGTTTCGCCGATGGCGCGTTTCAGCGGCTCTCCACGGCGATCTCGGCCCAGTAGCCGGCTTCCCAACTCCAGCCGTCGGCCTGGTTGACCAGGTCCAGCTTGACCTCCTTGCCCGCCAGTTCGGACAGTTCGACCTCGACGGTGGCCCAGCCGCCTTGCGTGGTTTCCTTGTTGATGGGCTTGGTGAGCAACGGATTCCCTCCGGCCTTGACGACCAGCGTCCAGTCGCCGCGGTCGTCGTTGGCTACGACCAGCCGCAACGAGGTCTTCTTGCCAGCCGGCACGGAAACCGTCTTGCTCAACACGCAGCCGATCTCGCGGCTGAGCGGGTGGGTCAGAAACACGTTCTTCCGACTGCGGTATTCCGCTCGGCCGCCGGGCTCCATATCCAGACCACACTGGCTGAGCGTCCAGCCGGGCAGAATTTTCTCCATTTGGGCTTGTAACTGCTTGGCCGTGCTCGCGGCGGTGATCTGCTCCATCTCCTCTTCCGTAAAGCGGCTCTGGGCGATCGGCCCCGGCTCCCGGCTCGGCTCCAGCGCACTGGGCTTGATTTCCAGCACGGGGATGACGAGGATCTCGTTGCCCTCGGCGTCCTGTTCGATTCGCCCGCCCGAACGCACCACGGCGTCGCGAGCGAGTTGCTCGCAGACCTCGATCAGCTTGGGGAAGGTGTACTCCGTGTGGCTGAACTTGCCGTTGGGGTCGATCGCCGAGGTGAACCGTGCGGGCAACTTTGAACGGCCGAGCGTCGTGAAGAGCACCCCGCCGGCGTTGGACGGATTACAGTCCGAATCCTGTCCGCAGCGCGTCGAGATGACGATCGTTTGGTCCAAGTCGCGCCGGCCGTACAGCAGGCCCATGATGATGTAGGCGCCGTTCAGTTTCGCGTCGATGCTGAACGCACGTTCGCCGCCGGGCCCGCTGCACATCCCATGCGTGTACCGCGGATCCTTGTGGTACTTGTCCTCCACCAGCAGCCATGTCTTCTGCCAATCGTCGGGGATTTCCTGGTACCAGCGGAGCATGTCGCGGACCATCTCGGCATACTGGCTCTGTTGGGGAATACAGCGCAGGCCGGCCGCGACGATCTGAACCGGATCGTCTTCGAAAAATGCTTCCGCGTACATGCCACCGACGAACTGGCCGGCGTACAGCCCGTCGCCATAGTTCATCAGCCGCCCAAACCGTTCGCCCAGTTCGATGACCAGATTCGGCTGGCCCGGGGCGATCAATCCCGCATAGTCCGCCTCGATCTGATAGTCGATGTCGTCGGCGTGTTTATTGAATTGCGGATGTCCGCTGTCGGGCGGAGCGATGCCCGCCCGCAGGTTGTCGCGTCCGGCCTTGTTGGCGTGCCACAGCGCGTAGCCGCTGTTGGCAAAGTCGATACCGGCCTGGCGGATCGACACGTCGAAACCATGCTGTTCCAAGGTTCGCAGGAACGTCATCTCGACGTAGATATCGTCCTGGCCGAACTGGTTGATCAGTTCCGGCCGCCACTTGGGCATCTGGTCGTCGGGGATAATCCGCCCATTCGACTTGAATTCGGTCGGGCCGCCCCAGCCGACGCCGGCCATTTGGCCGATCCAGCCCGCCTGCATCTTGTCGGCGTACTGGCGCAGCGGCAGGCGGCGGAACTCGGCGGCGCCCGCCGTCAGGGGCAAAACGCCGGAGAACATCGCAAGAAAAGCCAGAACAAACAGCGAGGCGTTGCGGACGGAAGCTGGTCGAGACATGGCGGGTCTCCTGGTTCGGCAGTATCGAGAGAACGGGACTCAAAAAAGTGTCCGCCATCCTAATCCCCGCCGCCGCACGTTGCAACCATCGACGCCCCCGTGTGGACGTCGTGTGGCACGGCCTACTTGTTGGCCGTGTCCGCCCTCGTCCGTGTCCGTCGCCATCATCACTGCGTCGCCAGCAAGCCCCCGCCTCGCCCGCGAGAGTGACACGCTCGGACCGGCTACGCCCGGGCACGCGGACACCTCCTTGCGGGCATGGCTGGTGTATGGCACAACCGTTCTGCGGACGGCGTGACCGTCCCGACAGTTTCAGCGGGACCGCCGCGCAGCGGCGCGAAGAATGACTCTGAGGTTGAACACCATCATGAACCGAGCGGCATTGAAAGTCATCGTGATCGCGACGGCGATTCTGTTTTCGCCGGCACCGGCTGCCCGATGCGACGAGGGGGCCGACGCTTCGAGCCAAGACGCGAAATTCGTACTCGTCGAACGCGGCATGAGCCGTGCTCCGATTGTCGTCTTTGCCGATGCCCCGCCCATGACCCGCCGGGCGGCGGACGAACTGGCCCAGTACATCGAAAAAATCAGCGGCGCCAGGCCGGCGGTGCTGGAAGGCGAGCCTCGACCGCTGCCCGAACGCGCGATCTGGGTCGGCTTCCAACCGAAGCTGAAGGAGCTTTTTCCGAACGTCGATTTCAAGTTCCAGCATCCCGAGGAAATCGTCCTGGCCGCCAACGAGAACCACCTGGTGATTGCGGGCCGCGACCGCTGGGATCCAAAACATTTGGAAGTCGAAGGCGTCGACGAACGGATCGTCGGCAAGCAGCAGGAATATGGGACCGTCAATGCGGTCTACACCTTTCTTCAGGATCAGCTCGGCGTCCGCTGGCTATGGCCGGGCGAATTGGGCGAGGACATCATACCGCGCGACACGATCTCGCTGGCGCCGCTGCTGGTCCGTTACCATCCGCAGATTCGCGCCCGCGGCGGCGCGTTCAATTTTTCGATGCTGGGCAATCGGGGATACGGCAAGTCGCATGCCTGGACGCGGCTGCAGCGGCTGCAACTCGACTCGCTGGAACTCAGCGGCGGTCATGCCTTCGGCCGCTGGTGGGACCGATTTCACGAGACCCAGCCGGACCTGTTTGCACTTCAGCCGGACGGCACGCGGAGCGGTCACCAGAGCCCGGGAAACGCCAAGCTGTGCGAGTCCAACCCCGCGGTCTGGCAGCGGTGGCTGGCCGACGTCCAGGAGCAACTGCAGCGAGACCCGACTCGCACCGTCTTTAACGGCTCGCCCAACGACGGTTGGTCCAGCGGTCATTGCGTTTGCGAAAACTGCCGTGCTTGGGACCATCCCGACGGCGAGCCGCGTCTGTTCCACTGGCATCACCATCGCGAGCTGCGGCCGGCGCTGTCCGATCGCCACGTCACCTTCGCCAACCAACTGGGCCGCCTGCTCAAAGAACATTATCCCGGCCAGGATTACTACGTCGCGATGTTGTCATACGGGCATTCCCGGCCTGTGCCGATCGCGGCTCGCCCGGCGGACAACGTGATCATGGTGAGCGTGGCGAATTTCTTCGGCCGGACCGATCTGGTCGATCGGGGCTCGACACGGGGCACCACGCACCGCGAGCAGTTCGAGGCTTGGGGCAAGCTGGCGCCGCGGCTGATGTGGCGCCCGAATACCGGAAGCCCGGCCGGCTGGCAGCAGGGCCTGCCCGACCTGTCGATCGCGCAAACCGTCCGGGATCTGAAACTCGTCGCCGACCACCATTGCATCGGAATCTTTATCGATTCGGTGTGGGAACACTGGGCCACGCAAGGGCCGCAGTATTACGTGATGGCTCAATTGCTTTGGGATTCCAGCCGCGACGGGCAAGCCGTCCTGGACGATTATTACGCGCGGGCGTTCGGGCCGGCGGCGGACCACGTGCGGGCCTACTTCGAATTGATCGAACCAGCGCGCATGGCCTATGTCCAGGAGCAGGGCTACGAAGCCGGAGTGTTCCAGCTGCCCCGGCTCTATACGGATGATCTGCTGGCCCGCGCCGGCAGCCATCTGCGCCAGGCCGCGGCCACCGTCCCGGACGGCACGAGCGTCTATCGTCGCCGCGTCGAGTTCGTGCAAGCCGGCTTGGCATTCACCTCGCTGACCATCGAGAACATTCGCTTGATGCACGGCTATTGGAGCGAACCGGACGCGGCCGTCGCCCAGCGCGTGCGGGACAATTGGCAGCGGATGGAGCGGATCTGCGAAGCCCATCCCGGCGCCATCAACTGGGGACCGGTGCGTCCCACCACCCCGCGCATGCTCGGTCTGCACCCCGACCATCCCAATCCGAAATGGAAGCCCGGCGCAACGCCCAAGCCGAAGGCCAAACAGCCGGACGATCTCGATGATTTGATTCGGCACGTCGCGGCCCATCCGGAGGGAACGGCGGCATACAGTTTCGATCGTTCAGCCTATCGCGGACCGTTGAAGACGTTGCCCATCGGAGTCTTTGATTCCGGGATTGGCGGCCTGACGGTCCTGGAAGCGATCCTGACGCTGGATGCGTTCGACAACGACACTTTGCGGCCCGGGCCGGATGGCCGGCCGGATTTCCAACACGAACGATTCGTCTACCTCGGCGACCAGGCCAATATGCCCTACGGCAACTATCCGGCGGTAGGCAAAGAAGACTTTCTGCGCGAATTGATCCTGAAGGATGCGGTGTTTCTGCTTGGCCGCCGATTCTGGAATTCGGCTCGCGCGCGGGAACCCACGTTCGACAAGCCGCCGGTCAAAGCCATCGTCATCGCCTGCAATACGGCCACCGCTTACGGCCTGCAGGATATTCGCACCGCCGTCGCCGCGTGGAACGTACCGGTGATCGTGGTGGGCGTCGTGGAAGCCGGCGCGCGGGAAGTGAGCGAAGCGATCTCGTCGGCCGAGGATCGCCGCACGGTGGCGGTCCTGGCAACCGTAGGGACGTGCCGCAGCATGGCCTATCCGCGTGCGATCGCTCGGGCCGCAGGTTTGGCGGGCAAGCTCGTTCCGCTTGTGATTCAACAAGGATCGCTCGGATTGGCCGGCGCAATCGAGGGGGATCCGGCGTTTGTGCGAGCCGCCTCGGACCACTTCCCGACCTCGGATGCGGCTCGACCCGTAAAATACCTCGGCCCCAGCCCCGAAAGCCGGACAGCGCCGCTGGACGTCGGGCGGAGCGAAATATACGGATTTGACCCGCATGGAGTGATCGGCGATCCGGCACAGCCGCGTTCGTTCCGGTTGAATTCCGTGGCCAACTATGTGCGTTACGATGTGACCACGCTGGTAGAAGATTATCGCCGATCCGGCGGCACAGAACCGATTGACACGCTCGTGCTGGGATGCACTCATTTTCCCTTGATCCGGGATGAAATCCTGGCGGCGTTTCGGAGACTGCGAAATCTGGAATTAGACGGCGACGGCGGAATGCCCTTTAGATCGCTGATCGCGGAAAACATCCAGGTCATCGATCCGGCGGAACTGACGGCGAAGGAATTGTTTCGGACGCTTGCCGGCGCAAAACTGCGGCTTACCAATGACCCGACGCCGCAGGCGGCAAAGGACCTCTTCTACCTCTCGGTACCCGACCCTGCATCGCCGGGCATCCGGCTGGCACCCGATGGGGCGCTGGATACGGGCTACAAATACGGCCGCTCCACCGGCCAGTTGACGATCGAAGACACTCGATACGTCCCCCTTCGTTTGGAACTGCTTCCCGAATCCAGCCTGAACCTGATCCGAACTCGCCTGCCGCAAGTTTGGCAGCGGCTGCAGTAGCCAGCCGGGCCACCCAGACCTCTTTCCGGCGTTTCGGAATCGCGCACTGCTCTGCGTGTGGAAGGCCGGGTCGGCCAGATGCCGAAGCACAGCTGCGTTGGGCAGGGGAGCGGCCGCGGTCATCCGACGATCCCGAGGGTCGGGTAGCGGTTCCGATAGTAGCGGCCCTTGTGGCTGCGGAGAAGAAAGTCCAGCCAGTAGCTCGGCAACTCCCCCTTCAGAAAGTATGCCGCCCTGACGGACTCATCCCCATATTCGGCAAGCAATCTCTGCACGAACTGTGGACTGATGCTGTCGGCACGAAAGAATCCTTGGATTGCCTCCTGCTGGCCAGCGGTCAGATTCTCGCCTCGACGTTTCAGTCCAGCGACGAGCGGCTTGAAGTGCGTCATGATCTCCTTCCCCTCGTCGGGGTTGAGAAAGACGCCGATGCCATCGTTATGTTCCAGCAAATCCTGGGGGATGTTCATACTTGGACGGCCCCTTGTCAGACCGTGTCTCTGGATCACGTCGCGTACTTCCTCCGACGGATGGGAGTCCCAGTGCCAACGAAGTTCCTTCTGCCAATCCGCCGCCATCGACATGCCGTCACGATAGACGATCAGATCCTTGCCGTAGTACTCCAAAACTGCCTTGTGGAGGTTGGACGCACGCTCTCTCACTTGGGCTGCGTATTCCGGGCAGCACCGGCAGACGATGCGCGAACTCCGACGCTTCATGTCTTGCTTCACCTCCTCCACATTCACCGCGGAAGCGTCGGGCCAGGCTTTTTGCTCACCCGACCAGTACCAGTCGCCTCGCCACGGAACCAAGCTGCCGAAAAGAAACTGCCCCGGAGTGAAAGGAGCCCGCTCCATGTTCAGCTTGATCCGGTACGTCCGGTCGTTGACCACGTTTAATACTTCGAGCGCATCCCGGCTTACTGTCAGGACCTTGTAGAACGCGACATGCCGTTCATACCAACTCCGCAATTCATCCCTAGCGTCGGCCGAAATGTCGAGCACCTCAGCCAGGATGTCGATTGCCCCCAGTCCAGACCAGCGTGTGCATTCCTGGCACAAGAAGTCATCCGTACGTCCAAGGGTGTCCTTCTTGCCGGTATTTCTCGACATGTAGTTCGCGAAAAAAAGGCGGAACATGTACGACCCGCATCCAAGCCAGATAAGCTTCCGTTTCACATCCCAACCGTACCCGTGGGGCGTCTGGAGAAACGCTTTCACCCCGGAATCTCGCGGCACGTCCTGGAACGCGTCGGCCAGGAATCGGCTAGTGGCTTCTGCCAGACGCTCGATGTCTCGGTGTGCCGGTGAGACGATCAGTCCGTCGATAAACTCCGGGTAGAGCACCCAAAGCAGGTGGCGCAAGCGATCGGCAGACAAGGCGGATTCAGACCCGTCCCCGGAGTTCGTCTCGATCAGGGGCAAAGATACGCCGAAGAATCGGCCGTTGTGCCGCTCGTACGCTTTCCAGATTCCGATGTCGTTGTGGAGGTCTTCCGCAAAGTCCACCAAAATGCCCGCGAGTTGGCGCAGCGCAGGGCGTTTGAGACGGAGGGAATCGAAGGCAAACTGCCGTTGCGTGTCGGTTAGGCACCGCAGAAGGCGTCGCGTGATCTGCGGAAGCCGCGAATCGGCCTGGCCTTGGCAGCCATCTGGGCGGTAAGTCAAGTAAGACATGGGATAGGTTTCGATTCAATTGTGTTCATGATTCGTCGCCGACGAGGCCCGGTGGATACGAGACTTGTTGGCTCAGGAAATGATCGACGGCCTCCGGTTTCAATCTGTGCATGTATTCGGTCCGATCGTAGCATCAGCGGCGGCGGGGTTCAAGTTCGGGAGAGGTCGACGGTTTTCCCCGATCTGCTACTGCCTCGACGCCCATGGCTCCAGCCGAACGATGGCCGCCGCCGCGCCTCGCTGTGAGCGTCAGCCGCCCAGCCGCGATCCGGCAGGTGCCGCCACCATTCCCGCCCCCGCGTCCCGACGTTCGCCCGTGTCGCGTTCACGGGCTCGCCACCACGTGCCCAGGCAACCGGTCGGCCACAGGATCGCCGCCGACGTACTTGGCTGTGAGCGTAGCCGACGGCCGGGATCCGTCAGGTGCTGGCCCATCGACACCCACGTGGCCCCAGGCTCGCGCGTGTCGCGATGGGATTGGCCTGGCGTCGCGACGTGGGCACGGGGGCATCCACCTTTTCTCCGGCCAGCTGCCTGGAAATCACATGGGCTCCGTCGCCTGCTATCGCCTTACATCGTAACAGTACAGCGTGTCATGATACCGGAGGAACAGCCGGCCCTGGCAGAGCACGGGATGAGCCCAGACGTCTTTGCCTTCGGCCAGCCGGAACGTACCTGCCGTTCGAAATCCTGCATCCGTCAGTTCCTGCAGAGTCATGATGCCCGTCGCGCTCAGGCAGTAGAACCGCCCCTCGGCGAAGATCAACGAACCACCGGGCGAGTCGCCCACCTGCGTCGGTTGGCCCGTCGCCGCATCGATCGTCACCCAGCCACGCACCGCGCCGCGGCTGCTCGATCCGCACAGTTGGCCGTCGACGCAAATCGTCCCGCCGTGACTGATCGCGAGTTCCGTGGTCCATGCTCGTGACGCCGAGCCGTCGCCAAGCTGGACGCCAAATGCGGCGCCGTATCCGCGGCTGGAAAGCTTGCTCGCCGTCCAGTGCCGGAGAGGCCCAAATCGGCGCGCCGGTCCGCTTGTCGTGAGCCACCATCAGACCCTTGGCCCCCGCCGGCGTCGAAAACACGCGATCCCCGTGAACCACGACGGATTCGCTGATGCCCCACGTGATGTTCTTCGCCGCGTATCGCTCCAGTACGTTCACGACCCACGCTTCGTCGCCTGTCGCAGCATCCAGGCACACCAAGCGTCCATGCGCGTTCAAGTGATACAGCTTTCCCTCGTCGTAGGTGCAGGATGACCGTGCGCCGGGATACGGATTTTGCCAACACGCGCCGTTCTTGGTTTTCCATTGAGGTTGACCATCCAGCGTGAAAACGCTGATCGCCAGATCCTTTCCCTGGTCGCCCGTGATGCAGACCCTGTCCCCGACAACGATCGGGGACGAGAAGCCTCGGCCGATACCGGAGACTTTCCACAGCAGTCTTGGGCCTCCCTCAGGCCAGGATTGCATCAACCCGGTTTCCGCGGAGATACCGTCCCGGCGCGGCCCTCGCCACTGCGGCCAGTCTGGCGCCGCGGAGCCAATCAGCGACGGCATCGAATCTTGGGCAGCCGCGGTGAAAGACGCAGGGACAGTGAAGACTCCCAGGCACGCGAAAGCGGTGACACACGAAAGACGTCTGATCACGGTGTTTTCTCCAGGCTGGTGGGTGATGAATGGTGAGCATCATAACGTCGCCCGTGGCCGCAGCCCAGCGATGTCGGCAGCCGTTTTCGGCACAGACTCGGCGACCGACTATGTAATTCACAAAGTCATCACGTCCGCTTCCCGGCCTGGGCGTTTGGCCCCCATCCGAGGTTCGGGGCACGTCCTGGCGAATCGCGGGCCGGCAGTGCCGTAACCGGTGGTTTGATGGGACGTCTCATCTCACCCATGTGTTTGCTGGGGCGCGTCGGTCCATCTGGCCGCTGCGCTTTGGCAACTTGCGTTCGGTGGGTGCGACCGAACGCACAAACCGCCATTCGCTAACTGCATTCGGTCGATTATCCCCGATGCGCGCAACGCCCACCGTCCCAACCCGCCTCGGGTCTGGCGAGTCTCTTCCCGCATTCATACTCCTGGACCTTCAAGCCCCGAAGGCTATCAAATAGTTGGCTCCGCCTTGTGGAGCCAGCCCCTTCAGGTAGGGGCTGGCAAGGAATTCACAAGAAAAGTACTCTCACGAGTGAACCTTTCGGCGGCAGGAGGAGAATCACGGGGACAGTGAACACGCCCGAAAACGACGAACGCGAGTTGATCGAACGTGCCCAGGCCGGCGAGGCGGTTGCTTTCGAGCGGTTGGCCAAACAGCATGCCGCGCGCCTGTGGCGTTGTGCGCTGGCCCTTGGCAAGGATGGCCACTGGGCTGAAGATCTTGCGCAAGAGACCCTGGTCGAAGCGTGGCGATCCTTGGCGCGTTTCGATGGTCGTTGCCAGTTCTCCACTTGGCTATACGGCATTCTACGGCACCGGTTCTTGAAGGGACGGCGACACCAGAACGTCGCCAGCCCTTCCGCACCAGATGCTCTGGGCCAAGTGCCATGCACGGCGTCTATGCCCGATCGTTCCGCGGAGGCGTCGGAGGATGCCCAGCGGGTTCGCCGAGCGGTGGCGAGCTTGCCGGAGGGGCATCGCTTGGTCGTCGAACTCCGTTTCTTCGCGGGGGCGACGCTGGACGAGATTGCGGCGGCTCTTGGCTGCCCGTTGGGCACGGTCAAGTCGCGACTGCATCACGCGCTGGAAAAGTTGCGGCAAATGAATCTTGCGGTGAACCTTTTCACTTCTTCCGAGGAATCACGGGAGAACAAGCAATGAATGATCTCCATCACCCCTGCGAACATTGGGCCGAGCCGATCAGCTTGGCGGCGGCCGGTTGCCTAGCGCCCGACGAAGATCGAGAAGTTCGTCGGCATATCGAGACGTGTCCCGATTGCCGCGAGCGTTTTGGGCAACTGACGGAATTGTGCGGCGCGCTTGCTGAGGCACGCCTGCCTACCGAAAGTACGGAAGCAGTCATCGTCGAGCGGGTCATGTCGACGGTCGCTTCCGACGAATCACGGCGCCCCCTCGTTCGCACGCGGGCGGAGATGATTCAGCCTACGCTACTCACCCGTTCCCTAAACAATTGGAGGTGGATCATGCGTTCCCGAGTTTCCCGCGTTGCGGCGGCGGTCATTTTCGTTCTGGCCATCACGGGAGTTGCCGTGTGGTTCCAGGGAGGCGGCGCTAGGCCGGCCCTGGCCGACTTCATCGAGCCGATCCGCGAAGCAAAGACTGTCAAGTGCAAGGTGACCACCGAATTCACGGCCCAGTCCTTGCAAATGAAGCTGCTACCTGAGGCAATGCAGCGGGACCTAAGGAAAACAACCAGGGAGGTCATGATGCTGGGTGCCACTCGGATGCGCACGGAGACGGTGAATCCGGACAAGTCCAAGACGATACGTATTTGGGATGGGGGCCAAGGAAAGAGTATCAGCCTGCTGCCCGCGCAAAAGCGGGCCGAGGTCTTCGATGGCGCCAATAAGCCCAGGGAGAAAACGCCTAACGGTGGTGATCCCGTGGCCGGTTGGCGCTGGATGCTGCTCGACGCCCACGATAGACCGGACGCCAAACGTGAGTCGCTCGGCGAGAAAGTCATCGACGGACGCCAAGCCGTTGGATTCCGTATTAGTAGCCCTGCCGCCGTGTTTGATGTGTGGGGCGATCCCAAGACCGGCTTGCCAGCCCGCGTAGAATGGACCACAGAGGCAGTGCCCGATGTGAAAGTCACGATGAGCAACTTCGAGTTCAACGTGGACATGGACGAGTCGCTCTTCAGCGTTGAGCCGCCGGCCGGTTATGAAGTGGGATCGTTCTTCATATCGACCCCCATGATTGACGGCTCCACCACGAAGGAGAAAGATCTGATCGAAACGCTACGCGAATACAGCAGATTGAGCGGCGGGCCGTTCCCAACCTCAATTGACCAATTGTCGCTTACACAGCTCATTTATATGGAGTTTGGTTTCGATAGGATGCAGAAGCCGGGTGGGAAGCAGGAGCTCGCGGAAACCCAAGCAAAACTTCAGCCCGGTTTGATGTTTCGCGTCCACTTGCCACCGGAAGCCGACGCGCACTACGCGGGCAAAGGCGTTTCGCTCGGCGCGGCCGACACGCCCATCTTCTGGTACCGCCCCAAAGACTGCGAGAAGTACCGGGTCATCTACGCCGATCTCTCGGTCTGTGACGCCGACGCGCCCCCCAGCGTTCGCGTCGCGCAGCCGGAGAAGGAACTGATCGAGATGTTCCGCGAATACAGCGAATTGAGCGGCGGATCTTTCCCCAACGCGCTGGACATGGTGTCGGTTTTGCAGGTGGTCTTCATGAAGAAACAGCTGGCCTTCATGAAGAAGTCTTCGCCGACAGTTCCAGAAAATCCGCAGGAGCCAAGTGTGGCGCAGAAGCAGGAGGCGGCGGAAGCCCAGGCAAAGCTTCAGCGACGCCTGGTGAATTCCCAGGTGAAGATTCAGGGAGGCTTGAAGTTTGCAGTTTCGCTGCCGCCGGAAGCCGACTCGCATTACGCGGGTAAACGCGTCTCGCTCGGCGCGGTCGACACGCCCATCTTCTGGTACCGCCCGAAGGACAGCGAGAAGTACCGGGTCATTTACGCCGATCTCTCCGTCCGTGACGCCGAAACGCCACCCAGCATGCCCGTCGCACAGCCGGAGCAGGACCTGATTGAAGTGCTCCGCTACTACAGCGAATTGAGCGACCGGTCTTTCCCGAACTCGCTGGACAAGGAGTCGCTTTCCCTGAGCGTTTCTATGGAGCTTCTTATGAAGTTTCCTCCAGAAGACGGGCAGAGGGCGAGTGCGAAGCACCTCCAGGAAATGACGAAATTTGAAATGCAGTTTCAGCCCGGCTTGGATTTTGCTGTTTCACTACCGCCGGTAGCCGACGCTCGTTATGCGGGCAGAGGCGTTTCGCTCGGCGCGGCCGATACGCCCATCTTCTGGTACCGCCCAAAGGATGCGAAGACGTACCGGGTCATCTACGCCGATCTCTCGGTCCGTGACACCGAGACGCCTCCCAGCGCGCCCGTCGCGCGGCCGGAGGAGGACCTGATCGACACGTTCCGCTACTTCAGCGAATTGAGCGGCGGGCCTTTCCCGGACTCGCTGGGCAAGGAATATAGCGGGCTTTCGCCGCTCCTGCAAAAGAAGTTTTCTCTGGAGAAGGGGCAGAAGCCCAATGCGAAGCAGACGCGGGAGATTGCGGAGATCTCGTTGAAGTTTTTGCCAGGCACGATGTTCATCAACAAACTGCCACCGGAAGCCGACGCACATTACGCGGGCAAAGGCGTCTCGCTCGGCGCGGCCGACACGCCCATCTTCTGGTATCGCCCGAAGGATGCAAAGAAGTACCGGGTCACCTACGCCGATCTCTCGGTCCGCGAAGCCGACACGCCGCCTGGCGTGCCCAACGCGCAACCGATGCCTGCGCCATCCAGTCCGAAGAAATAGTCTATCAGCGGCGGTCGCCCAGGTACCGCAAGAAGCGCCGGCGGTTACCAAGTCATAGCAGCACGGCGCGCGGCACGTTTTCGGCGGCGACCGGCTTGGGCTTTGCGGGATTCCTCCTTCCGCTCGTCTACCCGTCTCGCCAGGCAACGATTCCTTGTGACTGTCTCATCTACCCATACGTATTCCCGGACATCCTGGAAAACCACCCCGTTTTGCAGGGACCGTTAGGCTCAGTGACATTTTTGCGCGCACAGGAGTAAAGGAATCGGCTCCAACGACCGGAGGAATGCCCGCTCCGCCGGCTGTTCCGCCGGGGGCTGCGCCTCGATCCGATCAACAAATCCTTTTCCCGTCCCGTTCCCACCACACGTTGTAGCGCAGGTGGAAACAGGGACGGGGAACCTGATCGTCATCACCACGACCGGCTCGGTTGGCTCACGCCTCCCACGGCCGGCAGTGGTCATCCCGGGACTCGCACATTCCAGCCCAGCCCCGGACGAAACACAAACCGCCCGGCGTCCAACTCGTCCAGGTACGCCCGAATCACCGCAAACAACCGACGGAAGTGGCGATCATTCCGCGGTTCGTAGCGGTGGAACTCCATCTTCGGCGTCTTGGTCTTGAGCAGCGAGCGGATCTCCAGCCCGCCCTGTTCGCCGCCCGTCGAGTGGCGGTACAGGTACACGTAACACGACAGCTGGATTTCGTGCGTGACTCGCGACTGGCCTGCAGGGCCTGCCACGCCTGCCTTCGAAGTTGCGCATTTTCATGGTCCCCGCCGGCCCCGTGCCGGTGGAATGAGGTTTGGCGACTAGGTGTCGCCCAGTTCCGAGCGCGCCCCTTCCGGCCTCAATGCTCGACCGCCGCCTCCGGCGGCGGTCGAGCATTGAGGCCGGAAGGGGCTGGTTTTCGCGGAACGCTGCGTAGTTCCCAAACATTATTCCACCGGCACGGGGCCGGCAGGGCAGCCGACGTTTCGGAAATGCGCAACTTCGAAGACGCCTGCCGGGGCTCATCGCCGTCGTCCGCAATGTCGCCACCGTCGTTGCTGGGACGTTTTTCCGTGAAGAACTTCAGAACTCCTGACATGGCGATCTGCCCAGATGAGCGGCTGTCTGCCGTTCAGCCGGAGGCCACCGAGTTCACCTCCGGCGGAGTGTCACCCTCCGCCTGGAAATGCGATCGCCCGACATCCCATCCTTTCCCCGCCGCCGCCTCCGGCGGCGGCGGGAAAGGTATTTTGTGTCGGATTTTGCTCATCGAGCCCGATCCTCCCGCAGCAAGTCTGCACTATCGCTGAAGACGCGGCCCGATGCCGCCAAGCGGTGGTAGATGGCATCCACTTGCGCCCAGGGGCCGGGCCCTTTGCAGTGCAGCGTTTCCGACAAGATCGCTTTGGCCTCCTCGGCCGGCGTTCGCTGGTGGCGAGTGGCTCGCAACTGAAGCTGATGGAAGACGGCGTTCTCCACGTCTTGTCAGGACCAATTCCGCCATCACTCACTCCTTTCGCAGTCCATGAAAACAACGAGTCATTTTACTCAGTCGACATTCCCGATACCACCTGGGACTGGCGATGTATGGGCGTCCTAACACTGGATTTCGGCTAGAAGCGTCATGGTTCTGGGTGTGCCCGATTGCCGAGAGGCTGTCGCTGACCATCGTGGTGGTGAGCATCTCGCGGGCCGGTCACTTGCCGCTCGTCGCCGAGGCAACCCAAGCTCGCTGCTTTCTCCGCTACCGCTCATACTTTCTCACCGCTTCCCCAGCACGTGTACCTGACAAATCCCGTCTGAGCGGGATAGTGGCCCGTTTTTGGAGGCTGCGTGAAGCGGATGCAACGATCTTACCGACTATGTAAGGAGCGGATCGCCGTCGTTCGCCGCTCAGGATCGGCCCGTGCTCATAACGATCGGCTGCCCCGCCGTCCTCGCCACGGATTCTATTAAGAAAGATCAAAAAACTCGAAGAAAGCCAGCTCAGCGGCTAAAGAAACTAGGCCACGGAAAATCTTCGTAGACGCTACAAATTTACTGCTTTTCCAAGCAAAGCTATCTCTCCCAACCTGCCGATACTACCACTGGGAAGCACGACACCGAACGTTGTTAACCAGTTTTCAAAAACCCTAGACGACTAAGGAGATTTTTGCGTGGTGCAGGAATCATCCCTACAGATCAGGTCTTTGATGGATCTGCGAAGTTATGTGCAGAGGCAACTGTGTGATCAAAACGAATTGGAGGTCGGAGCCTTTCAGTTAACCGAACGAGTGCTCGAGAAGCAGGGCGACCCGTGCGGCATCTATTTCTGCCTGCACGGCCCGCGCAGCGTCAAGCTGATCGCGATCTGGGAAACCAACTCGAACAGCATCTTGTTCTACGGCTCCACGGGCGAACGCATCCAGCGCATTCGTCTGTCAAGTGCTCCCAGCTGGAACTAGGCACTGGATTCATCTTTTGTCATCACTTTCATAGGCAAGGAGGTTGCGGGCATGTTGATTCTGTCGAGGAAGGCAGGCGAGCGAATCAAGCTGGGGGACTCAATCGTGGTGACTGTGGTCGGGGTCTCGGGGGACAAGGTCCGGGTCGGCATTCAGGCCCCGACGAGCGTGCTGGTGCTGCGGGACGAGTTGCAGCCGTACGAACCGGACAAGAAACCGCTGAAACTGCGGGCGGCGGCCTGAGCACGCATTTCGGATCGTCGAACATCCAACGCGCCGCGGGTTGGCCATCGAAAACCCGGCGCGTTTTTCATTTCTTGAAAACGCGCTCGTCGTCCAGATTGATCGTCACGGGCGCGTGGTCGGACACGAACAGTCCGCCGTGGCGATAGACCGCGGCGTCGCGCCAACGATCGGCCGCGGCGCGGTTGCCAAGCAGGTAGTCGATGCGCCAGCCGCGGTCCAACGAACGGGCTTGACCGCGGTTGGACCACCACGAGTATGGCCCGTCGATGTCGCCGAACTGCCGGCGGACGAAGTCGGTCCAGCCGGTCTCCAGCAACCGGCCGAACCAGGCTCGCTCATGAGGCAAAAAGCCTGAGTTGTTCTGATTGCCAACGGCATAGTAGATGTCCCGTTCGGTATGGGCGATATTCAGATCTCCGCCCAACACGACGGGCGTGCGATGGGTCGCCAGCTGCGCCGCCCAGGGCAAGAATCGGGCGAGCCAGACGTCCTTGTACGCTTGACGCTCCGGACCGGACGAGCCGGAGGGCAGATAGACGCTGACGACGATGACGTCCGAGACTCGGGCCGCAATGACGCGCCCGTCGGGATCGTCGCCGTCGTCGCCCAGGCCTTCGCTCACAATCTCCAACGGAAACCGCGACCAAATGGCGGTTCCCGCGTAGCCGGGTCTGCGAGCCGGACACCAATGGACGTGCCAGCCTGCCGGCGCGGACCACGCGGGGGGCAATTGCTCAGGCTGACAGCGGATCTCCTGCAACAGCAGCACGTCCGGCGCGAGTTGAGCCAGGCAGTCGCCAAAGCCTTTCCGCAAGGCGGCTCGCAAACCGTTCACGTTCCAGGTGGTGATCCGCATGGCGTTTCCTTACCTTGGCCGATCAATGATTGTCCGCGCCCGCGCGTCGAGCCGTTCGACGAGTTGGTCCACGTCGATCCTTCCGACCGCCGTATTGTTCTTCGCAGCCATTGCGGCCGCCATCCCGGCCGCGTGGCCCAGCTGGATCATGGTCCGCTGCAGACGCACGCTCGACGCCGCGATCTTGCTGAAACCGGCGCCGCGGCAAGCGACCAGAAGATTCTCCCAGGCTCCGGCGGGAACCAGGCAACGATACGGAACCCCGTAGGCCGTATTGACCGCGGCGAGGTGTCCGCCGGCTCCGTGAATGTCGCATGGATGGTCCGCCACGGCGACCAGATCCCGATGCTGCTGGTTCGGCAATCCCGCCCGCAGGTCGTGTTCGTTCAAGACATATTGCGTCACCACACGATAACTCTCGCGAATGCCCAGCATGGGTGCGATCTCCGCCAGTTCGTACTGCTGGAATTCGGGAATCTGCTGCAGCCAATGCCAATGCGTTCGGACGATCCGCTCGGAACGGCGCATGCATTCGTCGTAGCCCAGATCGATCAAGGCTCTGCCGGGAAGCGTGGGCATCATGTTGACCATCCGCATGCCGTCGTGCCAGCCGGTGACGAAGGCCGCCCGGGGGAACGCCACCTGAACCTCGGGCGGAGCTTCACGCTGCGGGGCGTCGCTGGGTACGATCACGTAGCAGCGCGTGATGGCGTTCAGTTGCAGCGCGCCGTCCTCGGGCGCCGAGGGTTCGCTGAACCGGGATTTCGGATCGACGCCGAGCATCACCTCGCAGCCTAGGGCGCGGGCCAGCCACACGTCGCCGGTCGAGTCGATGAATACGTTCGCTCGAATCCGCGCGATTTGGCCGGCGGCGTCTTCGACCAGAATCGCTTCCACCCGCGTCCTCGCATCGTTCGGCTCCGCGCGAAAAAATATCGTTTTGTCCAGTACCGTCGCATTTCCCGTTTCGGCCAGCATCTGCCGGGCGACCGTGTCGAACGCCTCGGGCTTGTAGGGCACACAGTAGGGCACGCGCCGCCGCTGGACGTCGCCCGGCAGGGCACGGACCAGCGTGCGCTGGTATGGTTCGTCGTCGGTCACCATCAGGAATCCCATGGGCGCCGTGGTTTGCACGCTCTGGGATCGCGCCACGCCCGCGCCGCCGATGGCTTTCATGCGGTGGAACAACTCTTCCGCAATCGAGCAGCCGGGCCCCGGTTCCCAACTGGAAACAAACGCGTTCGTCCCCGTTCCGCCGAGCCGCCGCTGGCGTTCGACCAGCACCACGCGCGCTCCATCGCGAGCGGCGGCGATGGCGGCCGCGATCCCCGCACTTCCGCCACCGACGACGCACACATCGGTTCGCAGTTCTTGGGCAACCGGTCCGTCCGCCCGCTGCAGGGTCAAGACGTTCCACGTATCCGCAAGAACGGGCGGGACGGGCGGCCGCATTTGATGCCGCTGCGCAAGGCAGGCGGCCGCTTGATCGAGTTCCTCGTCGTTCAAAGCGCGATCATAAACGAGGATTTCCGAAATCGCACCGTCCCAAGCATACGTTTTTAGCCCGGGCACACGCAAGGCCCCGATCCACGCCCCTTGGTCGACCACAGGCGAGGCGAACGGTGCCGATGCTCCCGATTCGCGGCTGGCGCCGAACAGGACGCGCACGGTGCCGGTCCTTGCGTCCCGCTTGCCCAGAACACCGCCGAAAACCGCCTTGGTGTTCAATAGACAAGGCGTCGTCGCGGCTAGCGTCTGTGCTTGCCCATCGCGCACGATGAAGCGCGTCTGGGCGTGTTCGTCCACGTCCAACTGGATCAAGGGCCGGGCGGCGTTGCGGATCGCAAACAGGCCGATCGACGACGGGCTGTCGGCCCGCGCCACGCCCAGAACGGTCATCTCGCGCGCGTCTTTCGGCAACACCTGGGCGGAAATGTGCAAAGCCGATCCCGCGGTGAATACCAGTTCGCCGGCTGCGGCGTCGAGCGTGGGCCCCGCGAAATCCTCCGGAACCGCAGCCGCATGCCCCGCGCTCGACTGATCGAGCCATCGGACCACCCGCCCGCCAGCGACTTCGACGCCCCGATCGGCGCGCAACCACAACATGAGACCGGCGTCGGGCATCGCGGCGGTCGACGAGGACAGCGGTCCCCCGCAGACCGCCATCACCGCCAGGATGGTCGTTGCCCATCCCGGGGCGTGAACACCGGCCGGACGTCGATCGCAGCAAGATGCCTCTTTCATGGCAGAATCCTTCTTAGGGTTGACGGATCATGTATCGCTCACACGCGGATCGGGTTACGGCCGTTGCGGCAATGGCTCGCTCGGCTCCACCTCGCCCCGCAGCAATCGGCCGCCCATGCCCGTCAGCCACAGGTAGTGATCGCTGGGCAGCCCTTCGTAGGTCAAGAACGGGCTCGCTCCGACGGGAGGCGAGTTCGTGCATTTGAAGATGGCGGTGCCTTCGTCCATTTCGTCGAACATCGCCTGATAGATCATCGTGGCTCCGGCCTTCTTCGCTTGGACGTATTGCGACCACAAGAACCGCCCTTGCTGCCTGGGAATTTGATCCAGCGGAGCATCCGGCCGCAGGTTGTGCCAGCTGAAGCCCGGAAAGACCACCGGCAGGTACTCCTTGCCGTGCTGCCGGCACCATTGGAGATCCCGTTTCCAACGTTCTTCGGCGTGCCTGGCGATGGATGGCAGCGAGGCGTAGCGGCCGATTGTCCAGGGGCTCACAATATCCGCTTGAAGAATGACCTCGTGCAGCCGGCTGTCGGCCAGACTGTCCCGGTCCAGGGTCCGCCAGCCCGTAGGCACGCCCAGCATCACGGTACAACCGCCATATCGCCGGTCATGTTTCAGGAACCGGATGAATGCCTCGCATTCGGCCAGCGTATAAGAGCGGCCATCGTTGAAGCCGACGCCCCAAACCGCAATGACCGGTTTTCCGCCGTGCCGCAGGTAGGCGGAATCTTGATCGTCCCTGCCGATCCGCATCCGATCCACCAGCGATTTCCAGTCGTCCATGACGTGGCTCATCTGCCCAGCCCGCAGGCCCGACAAATCATACATCACCGCATAGGCACGTCCCTGAAGGTTGGCTCCCTCTCGACAGTGCGCCAAGACGGTGTTGCAGTGGTTCAGATTCAGCGAGTGATACGTCTCGACGGCAAATCGCTGGACGAATGCACCGTCGATGCCATACTCCTTCATCCAGCGGAAGTGGCGCAGCATGGTCTTGCGGCAGAACGAACTGAACACGCTGGCCACGGCCCCGTCAGCGTGCCGAAACGCCGTGGCAAACTTCTCATCGTCATCGAGTTCGCTGACGTCAGGCCACAGATCGATGCTGCAATAGCCGGGTTCGAATCGCCCGCGGCGGCCGTAGTGGGTCCAGCCTCGTTGCGACCCGTCCTCGGGCGCGGTGAACCACCCCTGGTAACCGCACATGACCTTGCCAATCAGGGTGCGCGGATCGACCCCGGGAACCGAGACGCCGGCGTAGGGCTGCATCCGGGCGGCGACCTCGGCCATCGTGAGTGGGTCATCCTGCGCGACAGCCGCAACGCACAGCAGCGGCAAACAGGCGAGAGCGATGTTGCGCATCAGAAAACCGCTTCTGTTCTGGAATGGAAATGCCGGAAAGTCGAAATGACGCGCGACGGGCAGCCCCACGTCCCGGCCGATTCTAACATGGCCAGGGGCCTTTTCAACGCACTTCCGCCAACCGAGCCGTACAAGATCACGCTGACCACTTGCATCCCTGGAATCCTCGCCGCTTGCCAGCGAAAAACATCTGGGGCAAAAAAATGATTCCGCAGGGGCGCCGCAGTACTCTTGGCAGAAGACGGACACCGACAACTAGCCTTAATCTCTGCGACCTCCGCATCTTCCATGCGTCATCCGGGTGCGAGGCTCCTGTCAACCAAATGAATCTCGCCAGACCTACAGCAGCACGAATCCCGACACGATGTAAATGAGGTAGAACACAACCAGCGGATAGGCATGCTTGTACTTTAACCAACCTTTCGAGAGTGCAAGCAAAGCGAACAACGCGAGGGCTGGCAGGCACCACAGGTAGAGCGGGAACAGGTGCTGCATCCAGCCTGTCGTGTAGACCTCCATCGGTTCTCCAAGATGTATAGCCCGGTATCCAGCAAACGCCAAATCGATCACGTTTGACCCGAACAGCATCCCGAGCAGGGCGCTCTTCTTATTCGCGACCGCGTAGCGGTACGTCATCATGAATTCGGGAAAACTGCTCACGTACGAGGTGAACATGATCAGAATGCCCCCCACCGACACGATGCCCACGGTGGCCATGCTGAACGTGGCGCCCATGCATTCGCGCACGAAAATCACCAAGGCAAATACCAGGAAAGCGTAGGTAAATCCGTTGGTACTCAAGTCTCTCAACCAGGGCAGCGGCCGACTCGGAATCGGAGCCTCGTCCTCTTCTTCTTCCTCATCGTCGTTTTCGCTGGGAAGCGGCGGTTCGAGCCCTGCGGCGACCCGCCGTTCGTAGCGCCGCGTGATGATCGCGGGAACGAAAAACTGGGATACTACAAAGGCGATTCCTAAAGACATCAGCACCCAGGATTGCCACACGTTCAACGTGTGTGCAATGATTTCTCTGGTCTCCCCGCCCGTTTGGATCGTTGTGGTATGACTGCTGAGCTGTATGAAGACACAGAGGCACATGGAAGACGCGATGTAGAACAACAAGCCGACCTTGACACTCGGCGCCACAATCACCCGTTCTTCACCTTTGACGTATTTCTTCCAGATCATGAAAATGATGCCGACGCAACCAATTCCGAGCAGATTGTCCATGGCCGAGAAACACATGTTCAAGCAGCCGGAGCATCCCCGCTCGCCGGTCGTCAACACATCCCATGCGGAGTTGGCGGCAATGAAGGCAGTCGCTGCCAGGATCGCCATCACGATTTCCGGTCCGGATGTAGCCAGCGCTTGAAACGTCGAAGCGATCACGTCTTCGGGAAGACGCAGGAGGCGTCCCAGACGACCGCCCACTTGTTCGAGGGGATCGGATACGACGAACAGCAGGTAACAGGAGGCGGACATGACGAACAGGCCCGCTAGAAAAAGGAACATCTGATGTTTCTCCAGGCTGACTTGAAAGTTAGGGCAGTCAACGCTCGATACACAAACCGTGCTGCGTGCAATACGCGCGGGCTCGGATGCTGTCGACGTCTACCCGAAAAACCGCCTCGGGCAGATCCCCGGGGCATGAGAAACTTGCGATAAACCAAGCCGTCGGCGATGATCTCGATCCATTGGATGTGGTGATCGTGTTCCATGGGATGGTGCATGCTGCCCACGGTTACCTTGACGCCGTCCGCCGTCCTTTCGCAAACCGGAAAGTATTCTTCATCCTCATGATCGACCGGCCTTTCGGAAAAGACGTGCATCGGCCGGCCGCAGCACCAGAGAGCGCCAGCGCCGCCGTGAACGACTTCCACCACGTTGCCGCAAACATAGCATTTGCAGATTTCAAGTTTCCGCGCCACGCTCTCCTCCCTTCTCGATCCGCCAAATGGTTCAGACGTATTCCGCCGACATCCCCAGCCGGACGCGATCCGACAATCCGAAGCAACTGCTCGGCCGCAAAGCCTAGCCAGGCCCTCCTAAGAACAGCCCAGAGCAACTGGCTCCGCAATCGAAGGAGATCGGCAGCGCAATTTCGAGATCAGCATATTCCCGCATCCTTCACCTCACCCGGCCGACTGATTGACATCAAAAACTCCCCCTGCGCCCATGTAGCCCGTCTTTCCACAAACTGGACACTGCATTTTGATGGCCGTTATTCCTTCAATCAGGACAGGATTCGCGGCATCCAGGCAAGTGATAACACCGCAATCGCAATGCCCGTGCCCCTGACTTCCGCAATGAGGGCACGAAACAAGACCTTGAAGTTTATCAGACGAAACCGTCTCGATAGCTCCCGCCTCTTCCTTGGAAAACGGTTTCTCTAATTTGTGACCGGCGACACACCGGTACTTCCCTGTTGAAGCGTCTAACCTGTGCCGCAACAGATATGGCTTTTTCGTCTTTTGACACACACCGGGAATGAAGACCTGCCGTTTCGTGCGGGACTTAGGTCCCTCGACCGTTTCGACTTTTTTGACCGCGCCACCCGCGTCGTTCTCGAGATTGATCGCGCCGCCCTGTTTTCCCCCTTCGCCGATGGCGCCACTGGCGGACTGGATACTGGACGAGATACAGACAAAAAGTTTTGCAAACGCGCCGGCGTCCATCTGTTCCATCGAATACGTATGTTCCGTCAGCTCTTTAAGGATTGAAAAATCCAAATCGTCGCCACAGCCGACGGCATACACGATGACCGATTTGTGGTTGCGCTTGAAGCGTTCGAAAGCGGAACGCCATTCATCGGTGGGCTCGCCATCGGTTATAATGAACACCAGCGGCTTGTAGTCTCCCTTTTGTTCTGGCGTAGTCTTCACAACCTCCGTCAAAATCGCCTGATCCAGAATGGAGATGGCACCGCCGAGTGTAGTACCCGGTTTGATATCCAACTCGGGTTGTTGGAAGGCGTAAACTTCGGTCAGCGGCGCGACTCTCTGGGCCTTGCCACCGAATGTAATTATACTGATGGCACCCATTTCCAGAGCATAAGGATTCTTTCGCAATGCGGACAACATGGCACCTAAGCCTGTCCGCACGGACTCAATGGCGGGCCCGACCATAGACTCCGACGTGTCAACCAACAGATAAATAGGTAAACGGCGCATGTTTCCTCGTGCCTAACATTGTATCAACTGTACTTGTATCAACCGCCCACCATCCTCCTCGGAAAGCAGAATCTGACGACCATCCGTGATTTGAACCACCGCGCCGGGCGAAACAACTTTCTTGTTGTCCGTGATGTCCTTCATCCCCTTCAAAGTCTGGTTCACGAGGAACCAGTGCCCGTTGTGGAATTGGAAGTACGCGACGGGCTGCTTTTGTTCCGGCGTGAGTTTCTCATTCGGAAACACTCGGCGGTTCACATGCCAGGAATACAGACGGACACCGCTATAAACCATCACGCGGTGGTTGTCCGGCTTGAAAACGGACCCCTGCTTGTAGTACAAATTGAGTATTGGCAGCACACCTCTGAACGGGGTTTTGCAGAACGGACAGATGGGGCGAGTAGAATTGTCGAAGGGGAACCACTTTTGTGTGCAACCTGGGTTGGGGCACTGTTGGACAAGGTCGGACGTTTTGACCAGGGCGGTTTCCCAGTCGTCCGCCGTGGGGCGCTGAATGGGGTTGTGCAGACCGTCCTCGAAAGCCTTTCTCGCGAGTTCGGAAAGGTAGGGTCCGAGAGTCTTATACGGCAGCGAGTCCAGATCCATCCACGGCAGAAGATATGGAAGACGAGAAGGCGAATTGTCGCGTTTCACCCAAGCCGCATCGTAACGGTTGGATGTATCTACAGCGTGTTCTACAAACAACGATTTCTCGCCCATCGCAAGTTCCTCGTCGCGGTTCTCGTCGTCACAGTCGTGGACTTTCCTGCCGCGAAGGGGATGCCTGTTCAGCAGATACACGTAAATTAAAACAGCCAGAGCATGCTGGTCGGTCGCGCGCGAGGGAAGCTTTCGCTTTGGGTCGCGGGCATCGAGCTTCAGCGTCTTCATCACTTCGGGAGCGATGAAATCCGGCGTGCCGACCACATCAGGCGGAAACTTTCCCGGCACCACGAGGCCGTCAATGTCGATGATACTGGCTCTGGCCGTGACAGGATCGACCAGCACATTCTTGTATGAGAGATCGGAATGCGCCAAGCCGGCCGCATGCATCCGCCTGACGCCTCGTGCGATGGTGATACAGATACGCAGATAGCTGAACCAGTCGCCGCGCTCATCGGCGGACAACTGCCCGTACTTCAGAAACGGCGAGGCGAACCACTTGCCCTCCTTCTCTTTCCCTTTTATGGAAAGCGAATCGCGGTTAAGGGACCCGTGCTGAAAAAAGAAATGCTTTGCATAAGCCGGAACGACAATGCCGAGCTTACCGTTCCATTCAACAATTCTTTCAGGCCAGCAGTAGAGGTTTTTCCAGTAGTCCCCGCCCGTCTGCTCGAAAATGCTCAGCCGGTATTTACTGACGATATTGTCCAACCGGTCACGGGCGTTGGAATCCTGCTTAGCGCGGAAAAAAGCGACAACATAGCTCTTGTCAGGGGCAAAATACACATCCTTCATACCGCCCGCGCCGATAATCTTATCCTCGAATTCTACGGGCGTTCCGTCCGTTGCCGCTAGTTTGACTCTACTCATTTCGAGTCCTCCCGATCAATATAACACCATCATCGTGCGGTCGTCGTGATTGCCTGGCGACCAAAAGTCCATCCATTTTAGCAGGGCGTCCGCCACAGCATCGCCTCGTTTCTCTAAAAAAACCTCTTTCGCAAGTTCAGCCCATAATTCATGCCATTTCGCGATGGAAGTAAAATTATTATCCGTCTCGAACTTCGGATCCGATACGCCGTCTGTCATCAGGATAACCGCGTCGAACGAATCAACCACATCGAAGCGTAGCCGTCGCGCGATGAGTTTACTCGCATCTTGCGGCCAGACTTCTGGGCTGTCTTCCGTCAAGAACCGAGTCTGCCCGGCGTATTCGCCACCGTCCGGCGTCCCCTGCACACGAACTTCATCGGCAGAGGCGCGATAGATGGCCATACCGCCGTCTCCGACCCAGAACGTCGATACAAACCAGCCGCCGAACTCAAGTTTCTTTACGACCGTCATAATCAAAGTCGTGGCATAATCGCGAGCGGTGAACTTCTCCGACTTCTGATAATCTGCAAAATGTCGGGCTTCGCGGTCCTGCGCCTCTTCTTTGATCCGTGTTTTTGCCTCCCATGCTGCCTGAATGAGCACGTACAGGGCTTTCTTAATGGTCTTTTCAGCCTGGACATCCTTTTCATTCGCCCACTTCCCAATTACGGGGATCAACCCCGTCCAAAAACTCCCCGCAATCGCAGCTTTGACCTTTTCGAGCGCCGTCCGCGTGGCGAGACGAGAGCCCTCGCGCGAAAACTTTGCGCTGCCCGCCCCATCAGCCACAATCAGGATAGCGCATTCACTGTCGGCATTATAATCGGCGATGAAATCGTCATCACGAGGTCTGCCTTCTTGGGCATGGGAGCGCCCGCGCTGGCTGGCGGCGACGATGGAAAGTTTTTCGCCGCAAGCCAAAAACGTTCTGTCGCTGTCCGGCTTGGCGTATACGCCGCTCTGGTCGGAGGGGATGTTTTTCCAGAGTGTCTTGGGGTCGGCATTTACCGTCAGTTTGAACGGAATAACGTGCCGCTCGCGCCGGATCAAATCCACATACAAATCGATTTCAAATTCCCCCGCCTGTTCGGGATGGCACGATATTTCGAATTTCTCCGGATTCCAATGCAGGTCGAAGTCAACATTGGTTCTTTCTCGATCGATCCCGCTCCCGCTGATCTCGTGCGGCGCGAATCGGGACACTGCATCCGCAACAGATGCCTGATAGTCAATGCCGGTAATCTTGCAGTTTGGCAATCGTTGGGCGGCGTGGAGCACAACGCTTCTGGGAACAGGAGGCTCCGGCTGTTCAGCCGCTTCTTCTATTTTGGATTGCCCCGTGGACACGGGCTGCTCCCGCTTTGCTTGTGGCGAGTCGTCGCCCACTATCGCGACTCCCTCGGGTGAATGAAGCCCACAGTCTCCAGGAGGCAGGTTTGCGGAATCGCATTCCCGTGGTGGCGTATTCTCTACAGCTACGGCCAAACCTTGCGCCGGCTCGGCATCAGCCTTATACTTCTGTTCCCTTGCGTCGCGTTTGCTGTCTTCGTCACTCATGCTCAAAACCTCACTTTAGACGATGCTGATAGCGTCGGGCGGCGGTGGAAGCACCAGTTGCGACGTGGCGCCGACGCTCTGCGCTCCGCTACTGATCGATGCGGAAACCCAGAGGAAAAACTGCGTAAACGTCGCCCCGTCACAAGTGTCCAGCGTTACGATACTAGTGGCCAGATTCTTGAGCGATTCAATCTTTGCCTTCATTCCCGCCGCGCACGCCGTGATGGCGGCAAACTTGCGTTTTTTACACTCCGGCACCATCTCGTTGTATTTCTGGCTGTCGCTCGGCGCCCCATCCGTCATGATGAATAGGATCGGCTTCCAGTCTCCTTTTACATTTGTCGATTGCGTCCTCACCTCGGCGTCCACTCGCTGGCAGACCAATTCCAGAGCAGCGCCTGTCATCGTCGGTCCGCTATCCGGCGTTTCGATGAGTGGAAGCTGTAGCTCCCCCACCGGGGTAAGCGGTAGAATCAATCGCGCCTCGCGATCAAACGTGATGATGCTTAGGTGCGCCGTCTCCAAAGCCTGCGGATCGCGCCGCAGGGAAGAGACGAGCGTCTGAAGCCCCGCATTAACAGCTTCGATCGGTTCGCCTTTCATCGATCCGGATGTATCGATGAGCAAATAGACAGGTAATCTGCGCATTGCTTTTCTCTCGGGAGGCGACACACCGCGCGTTTGATGCAACCGAACGGGCATATCACGTTTTTGGGATGAATTAAACGATTGAAATTTCAGGCGGGGGAGGCGGAAGTTGATCCATACCTGTCACTTCCTTCTTGCCTTCGTTTACGCTCTTGCTGCTGCTAGAAATCGAAGCCGAGACCCACTTGAAGAAGGCCGCGAGTGATTTGGAGTCCGCCGTATCCAACTGCACCACGCACTCGGGACTAATCTGCTTCAACACGCTCGTGTCGGCCCCTTGCCCGGCCGCACAGCAGACAACCATTCCCCACTTGGCGGACTGAAACTCCGTCAATCCCCTCTGCCAGCTGTCGGTGGGGCCGCCGTCCGTCATCAGGAATACCAACGGACGCCAATCGCCTTTTGTCTCAGGTGTGGATTTTGCGACCTCGTTCTGTGCCCGGTCGCGAACCAGCGTCAGCGCGGCACCGAGTTCCGTGGAGCCGCCGGCACTGAGCGAAGGCATCTGAAAACTGGCCAAATCCGTCAACGGCACGACTTGCTTCGCATTGCTGTCAAAGGTAATCACGCTTAGGAATGCCGACTCCAACGCGTGCGGATCCTGCCGCAACGCCGACACCAGCATCTGCATCCCGTTCTCGACAGCCTGAATCGGCTCGCCGGTCATCGACCCCGATGTGTCCAGTACCAGATAGACCGGTAATCTTCTCATGGTATAGCGGCCCCCATGTTAGGTATACTTGTTCACGAAATATTCTAACCCACCCTTGTAGCCGATGCCCATTGCCTCGAACTTCCACTGCCCGCTACTGCGGTAAAGCCGTCCGAATTCAATCGCCGTTTCCACGGAAAAATCCTCATTTAATTCGTATTTGGCGATTTCCTCGCTGGTGATGGCATTGTAGATTCGGATGAACGAATTTCGCACTTGTCCGAAGTTCTGCTTGCGCGTCTCCGCATCGTGGATGGTGACCGTGAACACAATCTCTTCTACCTGCTTGTCAACTTTGTTCAGGTCAACGGACAACGTCTCATCATCTCCGTCGCTGCTGCCGCCAGTCTGGTCGTCCCCGGATGATTCAACCGCTTCATCCGGTGATTTCTGGTTATTATAGAAAACGAAGCACTCGTCTCGCGGAAGTTTCTTATTCGCGCCGAGCATAAACGCAGAAGCGTCCAGGTCGAAGTCGAATTGTGACTCGCCTTCGTTCGGCTCCCATCCCAGACCGACTCCGACTTTGGACAGTCCCTTGCTGAGGTCAAGCCGGTCGCCTTTCGATAGATTGATTGCCATAATTTATCTCCTAATGTACTGTTGTACAATCAGCTTGATCGTTTCGCCCAGATTCGGATGCGGGTAAGCATCGCCGATGGCGTTGAACTTCCAAACACCGTTGCGCTTGTACAATTCGCCCATCACCAGCGCCGTCTTGCCTTTGTAGACGGCTTCCGCTGCGACGTTGTAGGCCGCGAATACCTTGTCCACGCGGGTGGGCGTCCCTTCAAACATCCGGATCGACGCATAGGGAATCTGAGAAAAATCCTCTCGTCCACAGTTGTTCAAGAAAAAGAAAATTTGCGTCACATTGGCGCCGACTTTCGGCAGGTTGACCGTGATGATCTCGTTGTCCAGCCCGTCGTCACCCCCGGTATCGCCGGAGCGGTCATCGCCCGTGTGATGCAGGGCCCCGTCCAGGGAGTCAAGCTTCCCGGGCGGCAGTCCATACTTCGCCAAGAACTCCTTGCGGTAGAGCGGCGAATATAGTTGATCACACCGGTTACCGGTCGCATCGAATAAAACACAACTTAAATCCAAATCCACATCCACCGTCTTCGTCCCCAGCCCGAGGAAGCCACCCGCGGTCTTAATCGCCCCCCAATTGCAGCCCACGCAAAACCGCTCCAGCTTTGCGCCGCCTTCCTTCTCCAAATTGATTCTTTGCCCTTTTTGCAAACTGATGGCCATGACTCATTGCTCCTTGTGCGTGCTCATTGCTTCTCTTACCGAGACTTCTCTTACCCACGCTTCTCTCACCCAGCTGACTGGCGGACATCAAAATTCCCGGCGGTGAATCCGCCCTGCTGGACGATTCCGCAATGCGGACAAGCCACCCCGTCCGGCTTGCGCATATCGATGCACATCACGCCGCCGCATCCGCATACCGCCGCACTGCCGTTCCCGCAATATGGACACGCCGGGACGCCCGCCAACCTCGAGGACTGCACAGGCGGCAGCCTCGCACCGAACCCAACATCGCAAGCTTCCAGCTTGTGCGCCGCTTTCGCCACATACGGCCCTTCCTCTGTCGCCCGCACGAAACGCATCAGGTAGTGGCCTTTGGTCTTGCTGCATCTGGCGTTAATGAACACCTGCCGTGGTTCGCTCTCCGGCGTGTATTCGCCTTTCGGCACCTCTTTCAACGCCGAATCGTCGCCCAGTTCCGGCAAACGGTCCGCGCCCTCCCCCACGCCTGCCGACGCGCTCTGTACGGATGCCGTGATCCACACAAACGCTTTTCGGATGGCCTCTGCATCGGCATCCGCCGTCCGCAAGACGATATCCGTAATCTCGTGCAAGACGGAGAAGTCCACATCGTTCCCGCAGCCAATCGCGTAGATGTTCGCGATCTTCGGCGAAGTCAAGTTCTTGAGACGTTCGGCAGCCTCGTGCCAGTCATCCGTCGGCTGACCGTCCGTAAACAAGAAGACCAACGGGCGCCAATCCCCCTTCCGCTCTTTCGTCGTCTTCACGACATCCGTGCTGACGCACGAGGCCAGCAGATCAAGTGCGCGCCCGAGGCTGGTTCCGGCACGAATTGTCAAGGCAGGTAACTGGAACATTTCAATGGACGTTAACGGAACGACCAACCGGGCGTCATCTGAAAACGCGATCACACTCATCGCGACTGTCTCCAGCGCGTGAGGCGTTGCACGCAGATCCCGTACCATGCCCTGTACAGCCGTATTGACTGTCTCGATGGCCGCGCCAGCCATCGATTCTGAACAGTCAATCAAGAGATAGACAGGCAACCGACGCATTTACTTGCCCCCTGCTTGCCACGGCACGTCCCAGCCATACGACACGTCGCAAGCGATGTGGACCGTTATGAATGAGACCAGCTTCCGAACCCCCGCTACACCTGTAGTCCGTAGTGTTGACAAAGCGTTTCCAGCCCGCCTTGGAAGCCACTTCCGACGGCACTGAATTTCCACTCTCCTGCATGGCGATAGAACTCTGCGAAGATGACAGCCGTCTCCACGGAAAAATCTTCTCCTAAATCGAAACGCAGCAATTCCTGACCGTCGACTTCGTTCACGATGCGAATGAAAGCATTATGCACCTGCCCGAAATTCTGCTTACGCACCCCGGCATCGTGGATGGTGACGGTGAAGGCAATCTTCTGATATGCGGCTGGCACTCTCGACAGCTCCACTTTGATTCGCTCGTCGTCTCCTTCACCCTCACCCGTCAAGTTGTCACCGTAATGCTCGACCGCGCCGGACTCGTGCCTGAGGTTGTTGTAAAACACGAAGTCGGTGTCCTTCACGACCGTCCCGTTCTCGCCTAGCAGGAATGCCGCCGCGTCCAGATCGAACGCCTCGCCACCGTCATACGTGTTGGTGTCCCAGCCCAATCCCACCACCAGCTTGTTCAGTCCCGTATTGCCCTTGGTCAGGGCGACGCGCTGCCCTTTTTGAAGATTGATACCCATTAGCGCCGGACCTATCTAATTTTGTTTGCTGACAACGAACAAGAATCCCAACATCGCGGCCGCAGAGAACGCAACCCGCATCGCAGGTTGCAATCCCTTTTCGCGTTTACTCATTTTTTCCCCGCTTGACCCTTTTCCTTCCGTTTTGGGGGGTGGGCTCCCAGAACTACTGTTCGCCGCGACATCTAATGCGAGCGGCAGTAGCAAGTCTATTACGTTGCCACCACCTGAATCTAGGGCAAGGCCGATGCGCTAAGAACCCTTGCAAGTGTGAAATGGATTTTCGTGATTCGGAAGATAAAGTCAAGCCACAATACCTTTTTTTAGTCCTTTTTCGGGGCCGGTATTTTCCGGGCCCGAGAACAGCCAATCGCCGGGAATTCTGACCCAGACACGCACTGAAGTAAGACCTCACGACCGACAAGAAGTCCATCACAGACGCCTCTGTTGACTCGCGCAGTCTTCGTCCGCGCGGACGTGGTGGCCGATGATCGAGGAGGATTACCGGCAGGGGGCAGATTGTCTACGAACCCGACGACTGGTATGCTTTGCCACAAGCTTCCGAGGAAGTTGCCCCGCCCAAGGCGGCGGCAGGAACGGAACCGTGCGAGCCGCCCGTCCCCGCGGTCCAGCTGCAGGAAGCAGAGGCCACGCAACCGGGTTGTCGGCGCCTTCGGCCGCCAGCTCGGCATCGGACGCGCCGCAAGGCAAGACGAAAGCCAAAAAGCGGAAGGTTGTTCGCGACGGCGGTGTAGGGCGTTTGGTGAGAAGAATAATCCCGAAGAATAGTCCGTGCGGACGATGGGCTCGACTTGCCAAGACAAAGCGCTTCATGTCCTTCAAATCATTTGGCTGTCAAAAGCCTGTGCCCGGTCGTTGTCGATCGACCTATTGAGAGGATCCGAGATGTTTGGCCTGAGCTACCTCGTCCGTCTGGTCTTCAACGCTTACGCCGTGGGCTTGTTGGTGTACGTCATCGCCGGCTGGATTCAGTCCCCTGCGGCCGATCGAGTGCGGCTTTTTCTGAGCCCTTTTTTTGCTCCCTTCCTGGCGGCTTTGAACAAGCACATTCGCCCGGTAGCCGTCGGCACGGCGCAGGTCGATTTCACGCCTTGGGTGCTGCTCTTCATTGTGATCATCCTGCGGGAACTGGTGACCTGGATTCTTCTCTAACGCAGCGGAACGGCAATTCGATCCAAGAAACTCCCTAAGATGGAGCTGTACAGTTAGGCCGTTTCTGGTATTCTAACGTCATCGGTTCGCCCGTTCAGCGTCGGACGGGGATCACGAGGCCGGTGAAAGTCTACCAAACGAGGAGCTGTACACATGAACGACTACATGAAAGCATCACTGAATGATCTGCTTGCGGAGATCACGGCCGACGGCGTCGTAGACGCGGCCGAGGTCGCGGGGATCCGCACGCGCGTGTTTGCCGACGGCGTTATCGACCGAGAAGAGGCCGACTTTCTATTCGCCATCAACGACGCCGTCAGCGGCAAGCAAAACGATCCGGGCTGGAAGGATCTGTTTGTGGAAGCGATCACCAGTCACGTGCTGGATGACGAGAAATCGCCGGGCGTGGTGGATGACGCCGAAGCCGCCTGGCTGATCCAGAAAATCGAGGGCGACAGCCAAGTCGACGACGTGGAACGGGCGCTGCTGGCGTCGATCAAGGAGAAGGCCAAGTCGATGTCCGGCAGTCTCGAGGCGAAAATCAAGGCCGCGGGAGCGTAGCCGCGCAACGGCTCACCGGCCAAGGACCGGCAGCGATCGGGGGTCGGAAGTCGTTT
>Ga0366818_10060_pt1 | contig 47260 bp, 39 predicted proteins | sample TotcelFGM3001N14_FD_207090 | JGI IMG/M metagenome (GOLD analysis project Ga0366818, IMG submission 207090) | Enriched cells from coal bed in the Powder River Basin, Montana, United States - Total cells FGM rep3 HSBNCT.FGM.300.1.N14 ...
TGGCAGGAATATCAACGACCGGTGTGGATCCGAGCAACCATCGGCACTTGCCGCACATGTTCAGAAAACATGTGCGACCGTTGGATTCGCATTTGACGGGGATGGAGACCGGGTCGTTGTCTGCGATGAAACCGGGACCATTCTGACCGGGGATCAGGCCATCGCCATCTGTGCCAAACAATTCAAGGAATCCGGCCGTCTCAGAAACAATCTGGTGGTGACAACCGTCATGAGCAATATGGGGCTTCGGTCAGCTTTGCGAAAGCTGGATATTCAACATGTTGCCGCGCGTGTGGGCGACCGCCATGTCATGGAAGCCATGAAAAAAAACGGATCGATTCTGGGTGGAGAGGATTCCGGACATTTGATTTTTCTGGATCGACACACCACCGGAGATGGCATTCTGAGCGCCCTTCAGATTCTGGATATCCTGACCAGCGAAAATCAGTCCCTGTCTGATCTCAAACAGATCATGACCGTTTTTCCCCAGGTATTGATCAATGTTCAGGTCAAAACCAAGCCGGATATCCAATCCCTGCCGGGTGTGCTGCGTACGATTCAATCGGTTGAATCCCGTCTTGGCAAAGAGGGGCGCGTGCTGGTTCGGTATTCCGGGACCCAGCCCCTGTGTCGCGTCATGGTCGAAGGGCCGTCCCTCAGCCAGGTTCAATCATATTGTCAGACCATTGCCGATACAATAAAAAACGCGATTGGATGACATTGTTTAAGACGGTTTGTAGCTACCCCGGTATTCAGAATTCAGTAGTCAGAATCCAGAATAGCCCGCACGGAAGCTTCCAGTAATTTACTGACTTCTTCAATCAACGGAAGACAGTCCATAGATTTTTGAGCGTGGGAAGGATTGCGTCAAGTGATAACCAGCATGCACAAACTGATGGGTCCGACAAAACACCACGTCTTCAAACTTCTTTGATGGGTCCCTCATTCTGGCTCCTGAATTCTGACTCCTGAATACCTGAGTAGTTACGACGGTTTATTATACAGACCCTCAGAGCCTGTTTAAAGATTCTGGATCAGGCCTGATAACAAGACAGCAGGACCCTAAAAATGCCGACATCATTTTCCTATCATCAATCCACCCGTTACAACCGACATCTCATGGAACCCCATGTTCTGGACTGGCAGAACCAACCGCTGCCTTACAAGATTTATTCAGGAATACAGCCGTTCCATCTTCCGGAAATCAGGGATTTGTATCAAGGAACCTTAAGCCGGGTGGCCGGGTTTGAAGACATATCATCATCTGAAGGGACACTGGATTTGGAAGACCTGTCCAGAATTCTGTATCTGGGAAACGGGTTGACCGGAAAAATCCGGCAAGGCGGGGGGGATTTTTATTTTCGCAGTGCGCCGTCTGCCGGAGCCCTGTATCCCAATGAGATTTACCTGGTGTGGCCGGGCAGCGACGATCTGCCTTCCGGTGTCTTTCATTGCGGCGTTCACAACAGGTGTCTCACCCGGCTGCGCCAGGGAAATTTTGTTCCGGCAATGAGAGATTCTGTCAAAACCGGGACATCTGATCCGGTCGCGGTGTTTGTGATTACCGGCATCTTTTTTCGCAGCGCATGGAAATACAGGCGACGGGCCTATCGTTATGTGATGATGGATGCCGGCCATGTCATGGAAAACCTGCGTTTGGCAATCCGGGCCGCTGGAAAAACCTGCCGGCTGGTGGTTGCGTTTGATGATCCAGCCGTCAATCATCTGCTTGGCCTTGATCCGGAAAAGGAAGTCAGTATCGGGTTCATTCATGTGTACGCCAAGGAAACGGCCAGTGCGGATATCCTGCCCGTTATCCCGCCAAATATTTCGGTTGACCCATTGCCGAAACGCATTCGCGAGGCAAGCAAAACGTCTGATAACGAAATCCGGTATAAAGAAATTTTAGACATTCATCAGGCCGGGATCGGCAATTCTGGATTGACTGTACCAACCGCGGACATGTTCACCTGTCTGGGCGTATCTTATGCGTCTTTCCGCCCTATCCATTATCCGAATGGGTTGAATGATGGGGAGCCTCTCGAACAAACAATCCTTCCCTATTCCAAAACGGTTTACAGCCGCCGCTCCCACAGAAATTTTATTCCGCATCCCATGCGTCATTCTCAATTGACGTTTCTCCTGGATTTGATTTGCAGAGCATCGGATGACAGCGATCATGCGTATTCATCCGCCATGGCTGTGGGATTGCTGACAGGAAATGTGGCGGGTATGCCACCCGGGTTTTATCTGATCGATGTCCGGCAACGCCGTCTCCACTGCGTGTTTGAACGTCAAGTGACGGATGAGATGGCCGCCGTCTGCCTGGATCAGAAATGGCTGGCCCATGCCGGGGTTCATTTTTTGTTTATGACGAATCTGGATGTGATTGACAGGCAGTGGGGCCCAAGGGGATACCGGTACGCCATGATCACCGCCGGGCGTCTGGGACATGTGGTGTATCTGGGAGCGACCGCACTGGGCCTTGGCAGTTGCGGCATCGGAGCCCTTTACGATGCGGAAGCGCAGCGTCTGCTGGGCTTGAATTCCGCGTCCGTTCTGGTGTATGTGGTGGCTGCCGGTCCGGTGAAAAAGAAATTAGATGATTCGAGGGAAGCCGTCTGAAATCCACCGATATCGACAAGGGGAAAATGCGACGCCCATTGGTTGATCTTTGGCGATCACGTTCCCTCGACTGTGGTCATTTCAGGAATTGGAAAAATTCTGGAACGCTGAAATCAATTCTCACGGATATCCTCCGGCCGCGCTGTTCGGCTTTTGCGTAGCGCTGATAGCCCATATCATTTTCTGATGGGCACTATTGACGTTTGCAAAAGAAAAAAGGGTTAACCCTGATTGGTTAACCCTTTGAAATAAAATTACGAAATTGGCGCGCCTGGAGGGACTCGAACCCCCGGCCTACGGATTCGAAGTCCGGCGCTCTATCCATCTGAGCTACAGGCGCAAAAGTCGGTAAGAAGGGTGAGTGAAGGGGATTGAACCCTCGACAACCGGGGCCACAACCCGGTGCTCTGCCGACTGAGCTACACCCACCATGGACTATCTTCATCTTTAACAGAACGAAAGACAGGTTTCAACTGATTTCATTTTGGCTTTCCCTGATGTGGCTGGCGCGCCCGGAGGGATTCGAACCCCCGACCTACGGATTCGTAGTCCGGCGCTCTATCCATCTGAGCTACGGGCGCAAAAAGCGGTATGCCTTACGAAAACCTGACTTTTATATTGCATCTCATAAAATATGTCAATCAATAGTTCATTTTGAATTTCATGATCGATGTATGATACATACGATTCATGCAATCACATTCGTATTACATGAAACTGGCCCTGGAAAAGGCACTGGTGGCTGCCACTGATGATGAAGTCCCGGTCGGGGCCGTAATTGTCAGTGCCTCAGGAGATATTCTGGCGGCATCCCATAATCAAACCATATCCTGTTGCGATATCACAGCCCATGCAGAAATCATGGCCATCCGGGAAGCATGCCTTAGAGTCGGGAATTATCGGTTGTTAAACACCAGGCTGTATGTTACCATTGAACCTTGCGTCATGTGTATGGGGGCTGCGATCCATGCCAGAATTGCAGCCGTTATTTTTGGTGCAAAAGACCCCAAATGGGGGGCATGCGGATCATTATATCACCTGGGACAGGATGTGCGGTTCAATCATCACCCCGAAGTGATATCGGGAGTATGCGAAGATGAATGCAAAACGATTATTCAGTCGTTTTTCAAATCCAAACGGAAATGAGGAGTGAGTTGTGGCGAATATCATCATTATCGGCACGCAATGGGGAGACGAGGGCAAGGGTAAAATTGTTGATCTGCTGGCTGAAAAAGCAGACGTGGTCGTCCGTTTCCATGGTGGAAACAATGCCGGACATACGATGGTTGTCAATAATGAGCAGTTTATCAGTCATCTGGTTCCATCCGGAATTCTTCAAAACAAGATCTGTATGATCGGAAACGGGGTCGTTGTCGATCCGCAGGTACTGATTCAGGAAATGGATTATTTGGCTGAAAAAGGCGTTGATGTCAGTCCGGACAGATTGAAGATCAGCGACAGAGCGCATCTGATCATGCCATACCATCGAGAGATCGATATCGCCAGGGAGTTGATGAAAGGTGACAAGAAGATCGGAACGACCGGAAGAGGGATCGGTCCATGTTACGAGGATAAAGCGGCCCGACGGGGAATCCGGTTTGTCGAACTGATGGATACATCTCTGTTTGAAGAACTGATCCGGTCTGTCATTGAGGAAAAGAATTTCTATCTGGAACAATTTTTACACGTCGAACCGGTTGACCCGGATGCCATCATCCGCCAGTACAGCGGGTATGCCGAACGACTGGGACCTCATATCGCCCATGTTTCATCGGCACTGAATCTGGCCATGGCAAACGGTGATCAAATTTTGTTTGAAGGCGCACAGGGGACCCATCTTGATATTGATCATGGAACATACCCGTATGTAACGTCCTCCAACACATTATCCGCAAATGCCTGCTGTGGGTCCGGAGTAGGCCCAAAAGCCATCACCGGGGTCGTTGGCATTGTCAAGGCCTACACCACCCGGGTAGGGGAGGGACCGTTTCCATCTGAACTTTTTGATGACATTGGTGACCGGATTCAACAAAAAGGTGCGGAATTCGGTTCAACCACAGGTAGAAAGCGACGATGCGGTTGGCTTGATACCGTCATTTTGAACAATGCGACCCGGCTGAACGGGCTGACAGGCCTTGCGATTACCAAATTGGATGTTCTGGGAGGTCTGGAAGATTTATTCATTTGTACGGGATATGACTATCAGGGAACCATTTTGAGGGATTTTCCGGCAAATTTGAACGTACTTGCAGCCTGCAAACCGGTTTATGAATCGATTTCCGGATGGAAGGAAGACATATCCGGCGCGCGCAGCCTGTCGGAACTGCCGGCAAATGCTGTCGCATACATTCGACGGATCGAGGCGCTGACAGGGGTTCCGGTGACCATCGTATCCGTTGGGCCGGGGAGGGATCAGACCATTATCATCGATCATCCGTTTGGCCATTGATGGATATGCATCCCGGCTTTTGGACCAAAAGGGCCTGAATTTTACTTTTACCATTGACAATTTTTTACTGGTAGCTTAAAAACCCCATCAAGTCGGGACGTGGCTCAGCCTGGTAGAGCACAGCGTTCGGGACGCTGGGGTCGCTGGTTCAAATCCAGTCGTCCCGACCAATTAAAACAACAAGTTCCCGAAAACGATGTTTTTCTGACTGATATTTGTATTACCGATACAGAGGGGTTGTCAGGTTTCTGACAACCCCTCTTGATTTTTGTTCGATCATGCCATAACTTTTCGTCAGACTCCAACCTTGTTTATCCTCGTGGTTTTCTCGGTTTTATTGGATTACCGATAAACGCATATCCGGTCAGTATCGTTGCCGTTGTTTCCTGGAAAATTCTTTCAGATGCTGAATCCGGCCCGAATGATGGATTCATGAAACCGTGATCTGAAACAAAATGGATGAATAACACCGAAAACTGTGGTATTTGTACAATCATAAGGATTACGCGCTTTTTTCTGAACCGCCATATCTCATTCTGGAAAAAAAACGGGTTTCCAATCAAAATGAATTCAAATTATGCAGACGTGCTGATAACCGGTGCCGGAATCATGGGGCTTACCATCGCCAGAGAACTGGTTCATCACGGTTGGGAAAATATCCTGATCATTGAAAAAGAACCGGATCTGGGCAAACATGCTTCCGGGCGGAACAGCGGTGTTCTTCATGCAGGCATTTACTATGCTCCGGACAGCATGAAAGCCGGGTCGTGCCTGAACGGTAATTTCCTGATGCGCCAGTATTGCCATGAAAAGGGATTACCCATATTGGCTACCGGCAAGGTCATTGTGGCCAGAAACGAATCCGAGCTGCCGATCTTGAGGACCCTGTATGAGAGGGCCATGGCCAACGGCGCAAAGGTTGACTGGCTTCATGAGGCGGATCTGTCAACAATTGAGCCGAATGCCAGAACCATCCAAAACGCCCTGTTTTCCCATTATACAGCGGTCGTTGACCCCAAACGGGTGCTGGCTCAACTGAAAACCGACCTGGAATCATCCGGCAAAGTCAGATTTCTCTTCAACTGTGCATTTCAGGGACTTTCCGGAAGTCAGGCGGCTGTGACCAGCCAGGGGAAGATTCTATTCAAATGGTTTGTCAATGCCGCGGGTGCCTGCTGTGATCGGGTGTCTCAAGCATTCGGCATCGGAAATGACTACCGTCTCATTCCCTTCAAAGGCATCTATTACCGGCTGAAGGCATCAAAATCCCACTTGATCCGCGGCAGCATCTATCCGGTTCCGGACATTCGAAATCCGTTTCTGGGTGTTCATTTCACCCGGAATGTATATGGGGATGTTTATTTGGGGCCAACCGCGATTCCGGCTTTGGGGCGTGAGAATTACGGCATACTGGAAGGGATTGATTCGGAAATGTTTCAGATTCTGAGCAGCGATGCCACGCTGTTTCTGACCAATTCCAAATTTCGGAATGTCGCATTGACCGAACCCCGGAAATACCTGTTTCCATTTTTCTTTCGGGATGCGGCCGCACTGGTTCAGCGTCTGAGTCCCGATGATCTTGAATCCACACACAAAGTGGGCATTCGCCCCCAACTGGTGGACTGGAAATCAAAAGAGTTGGTCATGGATTTTATGGTGATCCGGGATGGCCGTGCCATTCATGTCCTGAATCCGATTTCTCCCGCGTTTACCAGTTCCATGGATCTGGCACAAAAAATTGTCGTGATGTTTGCCGGTTAACTGTTTTTCAGATTAACTGGCTATAGGCTTTCAGAAAATTCATTTCACAAGGAAGCATTGAGGGGATAGGCCTATTTCGGTAAACCCGGTAACGGACCATCGACCATATCCCCCAAAAGAAAAATATAAGGAATGCTGACTATGAACACCGAAGAAAAAATTCAGGAAATCAAACAGCGGGCCAGAAAAAATTTTTCAAAAGGATACAACTGCGCGGAATGTGTGCTGGAGGCGGTTCTCAGCCTGATCGATACCGGGTTGCCTCAGGAAGTGCAAAAACTGGCGACAGGTTTTGGCGGCGGCGTCGGGCTTTTTGGAGACACCTGCGGTGCAGTCACCGGCTCGGTTCTGGCGGTCAGTGCTGTTCACGGCAGAAGCGGCCTTCCCGAAGGTGATGGCCGGGACGCCATGAAAAAGGCAGCAGATCAGCTTTATGGAAAGCCTGGCCTGTATCGAATCTTTAATCAGCTTCCCAACCGGCTGAAGGAAAAATATGGCCACACCCTTTGCCGGGATCTGACGGCGAAATGGCAGGACCAATGGCTCTGCCGGGAACATGCCCTGCATTGTCGGGAGATTATCACCGATGCCGCAGAAATTGCCGCGGAACTGATTCTGACCGATATTCATGAGATTTCAACCCGTCCTTATGGGGATAACGTTGAAAAAATCAAGGATGACCCTGATCCCTGTACCGAGAAGGGGTGAGGGCTGGCACTCAGTCAGAGCGGTGCTCTGAATTAATATTGGTGATGTGAGGGCGTTTGAGAGGGACGGATGGAAGTTGGGAAGACAGGAAGAGCAGAAGTTAAGAAGATCAGAAGAGCAGAAAGAGCAGAAGCAGAACACATGGGATGTATAGCTGATAGGGATGGATGGATAAAAAGCGGGAGAGCGGCATTATTTCAAGATGTTGCGCACTCACGTTTTCACGATCACTTTAGAAAGAAGTGGCAGGCATGATATCAAATTTCTTGACCCGGATTTTTGGCAGCAAGAATGAACGGGAACTGAAGCGGATTTCTCCGATCGTTGATAAAATCAACGCACTGGAGACTTCTATAAAGGCTATGAGTGATGCGGAGCTTAGAAATCAGACAGACAGCTTCAAAAATCGTTTCATCACGGGTGAAACTCTGGATGACCTGCTTCCGGAGGCTTTTGCCGTTGTTCGCGAGGCATCGGTCAGAACCCTTGGCATGCGTCATTTCGATGTTCAGTTGATTGGCGGAATCGTCCTTCATCAGGGGAAAATTGCGGAAATGAAAACCGGTGAGGGTAAAACCCTTGCCGCTACCCTTCCCGCCTACCTGAACGCGCTGGACGGAAAAGGCGTTCATATCATTACGGTCAACGATTATCTGGCCCGACGGGACACGAAATGGATGGGAAACATTTACCAGTTTCTGGGGCTTTCCGTTGGCTGTATTCTGCATGGACTGGATGATCGAGAGAGAAAGGATGCTTACGCCGCCGACATCACGTACGGGACCAATAACGAATTCGGATTTGATTATCTGCGTGATAACATGAAGTTTTATCTGGAATCTGTGGTGCAGCGGGAGTTGAACTACGCCATCGTGGATGAAGTGGACAGCATTCTGGTTGATGAAGCCAGAACCCCGCTCATCATATCCGGCCCGGCAGAAAAATCGACCAGTCTGTATTATGATGTCAACCATATCATTCCACGCCTGACCCGGGACAAAGACTATACCATTGATGAAAAAGCCCGCTCATCGACGTTGACCGAAGAAGGGGTGACGCGGGCTGAAAAGCTGATGCAGATCGACAACCTATACGACCCCCAGAATATCGAGGTTCTGCATCATATCAATCAGGCGTTGAAGGCCCATACCCTGTTCAAACGGGATGTGGATTATATCGTCAAGGATGGGGAAGTCATTATCGTGGATGAATTTACCGGCAGACTGATGCCGGGCAGGCGCTACAGCGAGGGATTGCATCAGGCGCTCGAGGCCAAGGAAGCCGTTAAAATTGAAAATGAAAACCAGACCCTTGCCACCATCACCTTTCAGAATTATTTTCGGATGTACAACAAGCTGGCTGGAATGACCGGGACCGCCGACACAGAGGCCGCTGAATTCAAAAAGATTTACAATCTGGATGTATCGGTGATTCCAACCAATAAACCCATGATCCGAATCGATCATCCGGATGTCATCTACAAAACAAAAAAAGAAAAATTCGAGGCCGTCATTCATGAAATTCAGGAGCTTCACCATAAGGGGCAGCCGGTTCTGGTCGGAACCATTTCCATTGATGTCTCGGAGAGCCTGAGCCTGAAACTGGCAAAAAAGGGCATTCCCCATACCGTCCTGAATGCCAAGATTCATGAAAAAGAAGCGGAAATCGTTGCTCTGGCCGGTCAGAAAGGCGCGGTGACCATATCCACCAACATGGCTGGCCGAGGCACGGATATTGTTCTGGGCCCAGGCGTAACCGATCTGGGGGGGCTGCACATTCTGGGCACGGAACGGCATGAAAGCAGGCGGATCGATAATCAGCTTCGGGGCCGGTCCGGAAGACAGGGTGACCCGGGATCATCGCGGTTTTATATGGCCCTGGAAGATGATCTTCTGCGGATATTCGGTGGCGAGCGAATGAGTGCCATCATGGATAGAATGGGAATGGAGGAAGGCGAGCCGATCGAACACAACCTGATCAGCAGGGCGATTGAGAATGCCCAGTCCAAGGTGGAAGGCCATAATTTTGATATTCGAAAACACCTGCTGGATTATGACGATGTGATGAACCAGCAGCGGGAGGTGATCTATGGGCACCGACGCGAGGCCATGTATGGAACAAGCCTGAAGCAGCCTGTAGAAGACATGATCCGGGACAAAGCCGAAGAGATAGCCTCGGCCTTTGCCGATGAAAAAACAGCACCGGAAGAATGGGATTTCAAGGGATTGCGGGAAGCGGTCTTCAAACAGTTCAATTTTTTGGCGGATAACCTGGGGCCGGATACCCTGGAAGATATGAGCGCGGATGGCCTGGGGGAATGGATTTTTGATGCGGCCATGAAAAAATATGTCCAAAAAGAGGCTGAACTCGGTGAACAGCACCTTCGGCAACTGGAACGGTTTGTGATGCTTCAGACGGTTGACAATCTCTGGAAAGATCATCTGCTGTCCATGGATCATCTCAAGGAAGGCATCGGCCTTCGGGGATATGCCCAACAGAATCCGCTTCTGATTTACAAGAAAGAGGGTTTTGAGATGTTTCAGAACATGATTGACCGGATCAAGGAGGAAACCCTCTCCATTCTATACCGGATTCAACCGGCTGAGCCCGAAAAGCTTGAAACGATCCATAAACCCAAGGAGCAGAACCTGGTCTTTTCCGGAGGTGGTGATGGTTCCAGACCCAGACAGGAACCGGTCAGACGGACTCAGGATAAGATCGGACGAAATGATCCCTGCCCCTGCGGAAGTGGAAAAAAATATAAAAAATGCTGTGGGAAATGACAGATTCATGAGTTTACCAGACACCAGAACAGCGGAAGAAACCATTACCGAAAATCAGGAGCGGATTACAGAACCGCCCCTGTACAGGGTTCTGCTTTTAAATGATGACTACACCACCATGGAGTTTGTGGTGGATATTCTGATGACGATTTTTCAAAAATCTCTGGATGAAGCAACGACCATCATGTTGAATGTTCACAAGAAAGGTGCCGGGATATGCGGGGTGTATCCTCTTGAAATTGCAGAGACAAAGGTTGAAATTGTTCATGCCATTGCCAAAGAAAACGGGTATCCCCTACGGTGTGCGATTGAAAAGGATTAAACCATGATAAGCAAGGAACTGAGCCAGGCTCTTGGTCAGGCAGTTCAGGAAGCCAGGCAGAGAAGGCATGAATACGTGTCGGTCGAGCATATTTTATATGCAGTGCTGCATGACAGTCTTGGAATTGAGATCATCGAGAATTGTGGCGGAAATGTCGCCAATCTGATTAGCGAGGTTGAGGCGTTTTTCAGTGAGAAGATGACGCGGATTCCGGAAGACCGTGAATATACCCTGCAGCAGACCGTGGCATTTCAACGGGTCATTCAGCGCGCGGTGAATCATGTCCGCTCTGCGGAAAAACAGAAGGTGGATGTCAGTGACATTCTGGCCTCCATATTTCTGGAAAAAGATTCCTACGCGGCTTATTTTCTCAGTGAAGAAGGTATTACCCGACTGGCTGTTCTCAGCTATATTTCACATGATGTCCCACCCTCTCTGTTCTCACAGGGACATACAGGCATCGCGAAACCTGAACTCGCGGAAAAATCAAAAAAACCAGACCCGCTGGCTCTTTTCACCGTCGATCTGAACGAAAAAGCGGCTCAGGGCAAAATCGATCCTCTGATTCACCGGGAGGCTGAAATCGAGCGCACCATTCAGATCTTATGTCGCAGAAGAAAAAACAACCCCATTTATGTCGGTGATCCAGGCGTGGGCAAAACCGCAATGGCTGAGGGTCTGGCGCTGAAAATCCATGAAGGAAATGTGCCGGAGATCATGAAAGGGGTTCATATCTACGCATTGGATATGGGCGGCGTGCTGGCCGGAACCAAATTCCGGGGCGAATTTGAACAACGTCTGAAAGGGGTCATCGAGTCCTTGAAACAAAAAGAGAACCCTATTCTCTTTATCGATGAAATTCATACAGTTGTCGGGGCCGGCGCGACCAGCGGCGGTTCCATGGATGCATCCAACATTTTAAAACCGGCTCTGGCCGGTGGCGAAATCCGATGCATTGGATCCACCACCTATGAAGAATACAAAAACCATTTTCAAAAGGATCGTGCGTTGTCCCGACGGTTTGAAAAGGTAGAGATTCTGGAGCCGTCCGTGTCTGAAACGGTTCTGATTCTGAAAGGCCTTAAATCCCAGTATGAGGCCCACCATCAGATCGTTTACACCGATTCAGCATTGCAGGCTGCAGCAGAACTGTCGGCCAAACATATCAATGACCGGTATCTGCCGGACAAGGCCATCGATGTCATCGATGAGGCCGGTGCATTCATCCGGCTTTCCGAAGGCAGACGACGAAAACGCATCCGTCCGAACGATATTGAAAAAATTGTAGCCAAGATGGCCCGAATCCCGGCCATTCGGGTGTCATCATCTGACAAAAACCGGTTGGAGCATCTGGAAGACGGTCTGAAGCAGTTTATTTTTGGTCAGGATGCCGCATTGTCTGCGGTTGTCACCGCCATCAAGCGGTCCCGGGCCGGGTTGGCCGCGCCCAATCGACCAGTCGGGTCGTTTCTGTTCACCGGGCCTACCGGCGTGGGAAAAACCGAGGCAGCCCGTCAGGTTGCCAATCTGTTGGGGATCCATTTCAACCGGTATGACATGAGCGAATACATGGAAAAACATGCCGTGGCACGGTTGATCGGTGCTCCGCCCGGCTATATCGGATTTGATCAGGGCGGACTGCTGACCGATGACATCCGCAAGCATCCCCACTCGGTTTTGCTTTTGGATGAAATTGAAAAAGCCCATCCGGATGTGTACAACATTCTGCTTCAGGTTCTGGATTATGCGACGCTGACGGATAATAATGGGAAGAAAGCGGATTTCCGAAATGTTATCATCATTATGTCATCCAATGCCGGTTCCCGTGAAATGACCGCTGCCGCTATTGGATTCGGGATTCCCACCGCGGATTCGGAAGACAGGGGTAAAAAAGCAGTTGAAAAAACCTTCAGCCCGGAGTTCCGAAACCGTCTGGATGCCATTGTTCATTTCAATGCGCTGTCTTTGGATATCATGGAACGGGTGGTGGACAAATTTCTGGCCGAGCTGAATCAGCAACTTGAACCCAAACACGTGGTGGTGTCTCTTTCTGCGCAAGCCCGGTCCTGGCTGGCTGAGCAGGGGCATGACTCCCAGTATGGCGCCAGACCACTGGGTCGCTTGATTCAGACTTATATCAAAGATACGCTGTCCGATGAAATTCTGTTTGGCAGACTTCAAAAAGGTGGTCGGATAAAGGTAGCAATGGAAAACGGCGTTCCGAAGTTTGAATTCGATGAAAATGGCTGATCATGGCTATTTTCATTCTGAGCCGTCACTGCGGGTTCCCATCCCCGGAACTGTCAGATTCGGATGGCCTTCTGGCCGTGGGAGGCGATTTACGTCCGGAACGCCTGCTGACCGCCTATCGCATGGGGGTCTTCCCCTGGTTTTCATATGATCAGCCGCTTCTCTGGTGGTCTCCGGACCCGCGGCTGATTCTGTATCCAAACCGGTTTCATTGGTCAAGAAGCCTGAAGCGTACAATTCGTCGTCGCGTTTTTGATGTCACCATGGATACTGCCTTCCTGTCCGTGATTCAGCAATGTGCCGAATCCCGCCTGGAAAAGGGACGCGGGACATGGATCACGGTGGAGATGATCGATGCTTACTGTGTTCTGCATGGCATGGGATATGCCCATTCCATAGAGGTGTGGAAAAAAGGCCGGCTGGTAGGCGGTCTGTACGGCGTATCTCTGGGGCGCTGTTTTTTTGGGGAATCCATGTTCTCGGCGGAAACCGATGCATCCAAGGTGGCCATGGCCGAACTGGTTCAGTTTGCCCGGAACCATCAGTTTTCATTTATTGACTGTCAGGTTCGAACCGAGCACCTGATTCGACTGGGAGCGATTGAAATTCCCAGGGATCGGTTTCTTTTCGAGCTGAAAGACGGGCTGCGGTTTGAAACCCTGAAAGGGTCGTGGCATCCGGTTGATTTGAGAGATGCCATCGATTATTTGACTTACACGCCACCCAAGGGGAATGAAGAACAAACCTGAGAGACTGAAAGCTGTGCCAAAGTCCGGTAAAAAGTTGAAAAGGAGTGACAATGCAGGCGTTAAAAAAAATTATACGCGTTAAGAATAGACAAATTTTTTTTGAATTGCCCGATGATTTTCAATCCGAACAAGTTGAAGTCATCATTTTGCCCTATTTGACGGAACATAAAGATACGCTTCATGAAACGGAAGATGCATGGAAGCATGATTTTCTTTCCATCTCGAAATGGGAAAACGATAACGATGCGGTAAGGGTGTCATCATGGCCGATAGAACAATATTGATAGACACTTCCGTCATCATCGATTTTTTGCGAAAGAGAAACAAACAGAAGGCGCTGTTATGGAATTTGAGATCAAACTACGACTGTTTCATGTCCGCCATAACGGTTTTCGAGCTTTTGGCCGGTGCGGATACGGATCGAAAAACGGAAGATATTCAAAAAATCGATAAGTGGATTACACCGGTTTAAATGGTTTCTCGCTGTTTCGAGTGGGTCATGTCTATTCAGAATAGTGAGTAACCACAATACAAGTGGTGGCAAGGGAAATGGCCTGCGCTGAAACAGTCTATAACAGGCAAACCGGCTAACGTGCTGTAGTCATTCTGGAGGCATCAATGGAGATGATCATTTCTTTCCCCGGCGGCAAAAAAGTCTGTTCAACCTATAAAGGGTTTACAGTAAAAACGGATCAACCGGTTGATGAAGGCGGCGAAGGGACCGCACCGGAGCCGTTTGATTTGTTTCTGGCATCCATTGGAACCTGCGCCGGAATTTATGTATCTTCATTTTGTGCAGAAAGACAGATTGATTCAACCGGTTTGAAAGTGATTCTTAATTTTCAGCGACATGCGACCACCAACATGGTGGAGCAGATCGACATCGACATTCAGCTTCCCCCGGACTTCCCCCCCAAATATAAAAAGGCTGTGGTTAAAGCCGCCGAATTGTGTTTTGTCAAAAAGCATCTGATATCACCACCCCAATTCAACATCTTTACGTCGCTTTCCAATGCATGAAAGGGCAAAGGAACAGAGGCATACTGGCACAACGTAAAATGGAAACGGTTTGAGTCTCTGTACCTTCACCCATTTGATCCTATTCGTTACAGGATAAATTATGATCGCCGTGATTCAGCGTGTGAAACATAGCAGTGTGGCGATAAATGGAAGTGTCATTGGCCAGATTGGTGGCGGTATGCTGACCCTTCTTGGAGTTGCCGAACCGGACACCGTGCATGATGTTGATTTTCTGACTGAAAAGCTTGTGAATCTTCGAATTTTTGAGGATAAATCCGGAAAAATGAACCGATCTCTCGTGGATATTCACGGGGAGATGCTGGTGGTGTCCCAATTCACCCTGCTGGCAGACTGTAAAAAAGGAAGACGTCCGTCTTTTGTCGCTGCAGCTCGCCCTGAAAAAGCCATTCCACTATATGAACGGTTTATTGAACAGATCCGAAAAGCCGGTATTCCGGTTCAGACCGGTCAATTCGGCGCCATGATGGATGTGACCCTGATCAATGACGGACCAGTAACCCTGATTGTCGAAAGCAAATGATACAATTGATTCGATTCATTTTTCTGTTTCTGGGTATACTGGTAGTCAATCCGGCTGATATCTCTGCAAAAATTTTTTTAAATCCAGATGATTATTCCCCACACATTGGAAAATCAGATTCACTTCTGATCGTGGATGCCAATGATCAGGCATTGGTAGACATCCAGGCCGATATTCCGCGAACGCCTGCATCCACACTCAAACTGATGACTGCCCTCATGGCCCTTCACTACCTGGGGCTGGACTATCGGTTTACCACAGAGGCATATCAGGATAATCGGCGCAATATTAGAATCAAAGGGTTTGGTGATCCGATGTTGACATCGGAGGTGCTGATGGAACTGGCCCGTCAAATCAGCCTCCGAACCAGGCGATTTCAGGATATGATTCTGGATGCACAGTATTTTGATTCAGCTATTATTATTCCGGGTATTGAGCAAAATACCGAACCTTACAATGCCGAAGTCGGTGCGCTTTGCACCAATTTCAACACCATTGCGTTCAAAACCGATCGAAAGGGCCGCTATATCAGCGATGAACCCCAAACACCGCTGCTTCCCATGGCAGTCGAAAAAATTAAACCTACCCGCATTCAATCCGGCAGAATCACCCTGTCCCACGATCAAACCGAGAACACCCGTTATGCCGGTCATCTGATCGGCTATTTTCTGAATCGACAAGGCGTCGAATTTTCAAATCAAATCCGTATCGCAAAAGGTGTCACGCCCGCAGACAGACTGATTGTTCGATTTGAATCGCCTCATACGCTGGCTGATATCATTTCCAGAATGCTGGAATTTTCCAGTAATTTTCTTGCCAATCAACTCTTTTTGGCCTGTGGCGCCCGCGCATTTGGACCGCCTGCAACGCTTGAAAAAGCAACCGCGGCCGCCCGTGCATTTTGTCAGAAATCCGGATTATCCAACGATATTTATATGGTGGAAGGATCAGGCATTTCGCGCGAAAATCATCTGACAGCCTGGAACCTGAGTCACATTCTGAAATTGTTTGAACCCCATATTCAATTGATGCGGCATGATGGCCGGGAACGCTTCAAGACCGGAACCCTGGACGGTGTTCGGTCCCGTGCCGGATTTATTGATGGCAGGGACGGCAACCGGTATCGATTTGTGGTCATGATAAATACGCCGGGAAAAACCGTCGATGCGGTCATGAAAAAAATTCATGATGATTTATAGTCGGCCATGCATCGGGCATCTCTTGACTTCACACCGACATTACCTTAAATTTACTCGCTATGATCATCGCTTCAGATTGCTTTCAAAATAACTTCAGATCGTATTCAGTGAGATCCGTTTTTCTTTCAGAACCAACAAGCCGATAACCACATGACAAAAAAAAATCAGATACATCAGATTCGAAACATTGGAATCATCGCCCATATCGATGCGGGAAAGACAACCGTCACCGAACGGATTTTGTACTACACGGGTAAATCCCACAAGATTGGAGAGGTTCACGATGGCGAGGCGATCATGGACTGGATGCCTGATGAGCAGGAGCGAGGCATCACCATTACCTCTGCTGTCACGACCTGCCACTGGAAAGAGGCGGAAATCCAGTTGATCGATACGCCCGGGCATGTGGATTTTACCATAGAAGTCGAGCGGTCTCTTCGTGTTCTGGATGGTGCCATTGGCGTGTTCTGTGCAGTAGGAGGGGTTGAACCTCAGTCGGAAACCGTATGGCGTCAGGCAGACAAGTATCATGTCCCCAAAATGGCATTCATCAACAAAATGGATCGGATTGGGGCCAATTTTCAGGCGACGGTTGACATGATGAAAACCAGACTACACGCCACACCGCTAATCCTTCAGCTCCCGCTGGGTGAGGAAGAATCCTTCCGCGGGGTCATTGATCTGATCGGTATGAAACAGATTACCTGGGATGACGAGTCCATGGGAGCCGAATTTTCGGTCGATGATCTATCCGAGTCTGACCGGCAAATGGCCCAACCGTTTCGGGATCGCATGATCGAGTCCTTGGCTGAAGTGGATGATCAGATCATGGAACTATGGCTTTCGGAGAAGCCCATTGATATCGATATGCTGCAGAACGCCATCCGCATGGCAACCATCCACCTGAAACTGTCTCCGGTGCTTTGCGGCACTGCGCTGCGAAACAAGGGGATTCAACCGCTTTTGGATGCCATTGTTCGATATTTGCCCAGTCCAATGGATGTTCCCCCGATTAAAGGCGTTCACCCCAAGACCGGAGAGGTCATCATGTGTCCAACCCTGGAAAAGGCGCCTTTGGCCGCACTGATATTTAAGGTGGCCATCATCGAGGGCCGCAAATTGTCTTATGTCCGGGTTTACAGCGGTAAAATAACCGCTGGGGACGAAGTATACAATCCGTTCCGAAATAAAAAGGAAAAACTGACCCGGATTCTGCGAATGCATGCCAACAAGCGGGATCGGATCGATGAAGCGGGTCCCGGAAGTATTGTCGGTGTGATCGGGCTCAAGGATTCGTCGACCGGAGAAACGCTGTGTCAGGCCGATCACCCGGTTTTGCTTGAAAACATCGATACATATGAACCGGTTATCTCTGTAGCTATCGAGCCGAAATCCCGATCCGATCAGGAAAAACTCGACCAGGTTCTGGAAAAATTTCTGGCAGAGGACCCCACGTTGCGGGTACGGGAGGATGAAGATACAGGGCAGAAGATTCTTTCCGGAATGGGCGAGCTCCACCTCGAAATCATTATCAGCCGCATGACGCGGGAGTTCAATACGTATGTGAATGTGGGAAAACCTCAGGTCGTTTATCGGGAAACCATCGAATCCGAAACACGGGCCTCTGTCGCATTTGATCGTGAAATCGCGGGGCAGCGTCATTTCGGTGATGTTCAACTGATGCTGAAACCCTTGAAACGGGGCAGCGGAAATCGGTTTGAGTCCCGGGTTGCCGGGGATGTCATTCCACCACAGTTTATCCCTGCCATAGACAAGGGTGTCATGGAGTCTCTTCAGAGCGGAAGTTTGATGGGATATCCGGTAGTTGATGTGGAAGTGATTCTGACTGGCGGCAGTTATCGGGAAGGCCAGGGGACCGAACTGGCCTATAAGGTCAGCGCCTCCATGTCTGTCAAGGATGGACTTTCCAAAGGAAATCCTTATCTTTTGGATCCGATCATGGAAGTTGAAATTCTGGTTCCGGAAGCCTATACAGGCGAGGCGATAGGTGATATTCATTCCAGGGGGGGCAAGATCGAATCCATCGAGCATCGGGGAGGCGTTCAGGCCATTCGGGCTGTTGTCACCCTGGCAAAAATGTTTGGCTACTCGACAGCCCTCAGATCGGCCACTCAGGGAAGAGGGACGTTTACGATGAAGTTTTCGCGTTTTGATCGCATGTAATAAGAGGAGAAATCATGAAAAAAATGATATGGCTCAGTTTGTTGGTGGCAGTGGTTTTTTTTACTGGATGCGCCACCGCCTACAAGGCACAGCCGGTGTCTTTCCGGCAGCCTTCTTCCTATCCCAATATGCAGATAGCCGGTGGCGTCCAGATTGCCGCAAAGGCCTATTACAATCCGGAAGAGGCAAAGGTGGCATTTGGTTTTGATATCATTGGCTCCGGAATGCTCCCGGTTCAGATCATTTTTGACAACCAGGGCTACCATCCTATTGAAGTCGTCCCGGATCAGACATTTATCACCGATGCCTCCGGCAATATGTGGCAGATTCTGACCAATAAGGAAGCCTATGACCGATCCACCAAATATGCCCACACCAACGAGATCCTCAGTGAAGGTGCCCAGAAAGGTCTTTTGGGTGCAATCGCCGGTTCTGTGGTGGGTGCTGCGATTGGTATTGTCTCAGGGGGTGGTGTGGGAGAGGGCATTGGAAAAGGGGCGGCTGTCGGTGCGGCTGCAGGTGCGGTGTTTGGAGGGGCAAGCGCTGCTTCCGGGGGTGATGCCCGCCAATCCGTCTCTACGGATATGCGTGAAAAATCCCTTCAGAATAAATCCATCCTGCCGGGAAACATGGCCCATGGATTTCTCTTTTTTCCGGCGGAAGCCGTATCGGCCCATCAGCTTCGGCTTCAGGTCATTGAAAAAGACACCGGCGTTTTCTATGTGTTGAATTTGGGGTTATAACCCTTCTGATGCCACCATCCGCTGAATAAACCGGGCATGTTTTTCAGCGGCACCACGGTTGGATTCCACGGCTATTCGAGCCCGGTCTCCCATCGACCGGGCCTCTATCGGGTTGGCCAGCAGAAACCGGATTTTTTCAAAAAGTGCTTCGGCATTCGCAACCGTCTCCCCGCCTCCGGTGACTAATAGCATGTCTCTGGCATCCAGAAAATCGTCCATATGGGGACCAAATAAAACCGGCTTTCCCCATATGGCGGCCTCCATGACATTCTGTCCCCCCTTGGGAACCAGGCTGCCCCCGCAGAACACCACATCGGCAATACTGTAAAAGGCTTGCAGTTCGCCCATGGTGTCAAGTAAAACGACCGACGCGGAAATCTGGCCATCCGGGCATAGGCTGGTTCGATTCTGAAACCCGATGCCTCGTGAAGACAGCTCCCTTTGAATATCTGCAATCCGGCCCAGATGACGGGGCGCCAGAATCAGAAGCAGATTGGGAAATGCGCGTTGAAGTTTTTCAAAAACATCGATCACCATTCGATACTCTTCCTGGCGAATACTTCCAGCCAGAAACACCGGACGATTGATTCTGCTTCCCAAAAGCCGCTCGACCGACTGCCGAACTGTCTCATCGGTCTGATGCATCAGCCGGTCATATTTGGCATTTCCGTTTACCTCGATCCGGCTGGAAGGTGCGCCCAATTGGCTAATCCGTGCGGCGTCCCCCTCCTGAATCATGCTGAATCCTTCCATATGGCTCAGGAGGTTCGACATCATCGGCCGGATTTTCAGATACCGGCCAATGGATCGCCGGGAGATCCGGCCGTTGATCAGGATCATTTTAATCCCCATCCGATAAGCTGTCATGATCCAGTTTGGCCAGAGCTCCGTCTCCATAAATACCAGAATATCCGGTCTGAGAATTCGCATCGACTGTCTGACAGAAGGTGTAAAATCGATTGGTGCGTACACGCAGTGAACGTTACCTGAAAGCTGTTTCTCTGCCAGTTGATGCCCGTGTTCGGTAACCGTTGACAGGATAATGGCGCAATTTGGAAGAATCTGAAAAAGATGATCCATCACAGCGTCAGCCGCCATGACCTCTCCCATGGATGCCGCGTGAATCCAGATACGCGGATTTCCCTGTATCCTTTCTGCGTCATCATGGCAATAATGGCCCAGTCGCTGTGACAGGCTGTCCCGATGTCGTCCGCTCAGTCGGGAATAGAGATAGAATAGCGGATAACCGGCCATGACCAAAAGAGTGCTGAGGATCTGATAGGTTCGAAATATGGGATGCATAATGCCGATTCCTAATCGATGGCTGTCTCGATAAACTGTCCCCCTTTTATCTGAAGGAGGACCAGCTTTTTGTGGGCATCCCGTTCCGAACTGAATCGGGTAGGCCCGGTCACGCCATCCATCTCCGGCATGTTGAGCAAAGCCTTTCGAATGTCGCTACGATATTTCAGATTCGGGACGCTGATTGCAGAAAACAGCATCATGGCCGTGTCATAGGTAATGGCCTCTAAAAAACCCGGTGCTTCGCCATAAGCATCTTCAAACTGGTGGACAAACGCTTTAACCGGTTCCCGATCGCTTTCCGGGAAAAAGGCATCCGCAAATATCAAGCCCTGCGTCAGTAAATCGGATGCCTGAAACAGCGTCGGGGTGTGCCACATGTTAGGTCCGAATAAATACAACTGGTTCAGGTCATAGAAGACGATCTGAGGAATGATCATCGCTGCCTTGGCCGGAGAGTCCGGAATGAAAAGGGCCTGAATATCCAAATCTGCACCCGATTGTGCCACCCCATTCGTATTTTGTACAGAATAATAGGCGCCGGAGAGTTTCTGTATGGGCTCCATAAAATCGGTTGCAGCGGGATCATAACCTTCAGCACCCACCATTGTTCCGCCATGAGCCAGTACCTGGTCCCAGAAAATATTCATAAAACTCGTTCCATAGTTATCTTTGGGATACAGAACACCAAAACGGGACAGCCCCAGTTTCTGAACAGCAAATGAAATCAGCGTCTCGGCCTGGATTTCCGGAGTCATGTAATGCCGAAATACATAGTTGCCAATCTGGGTGATTTTTTCTTTCTGGGTCAGGGTGACAATGGGGATCTGATATTCCTGAGCGGCTTGAGCGGCGCTTTCCGCGCTGCCGATCGGTCCGAGAATGACGGCAACCCCTTCCTGCGCCAGCTCTGCCACAAGCTCAGCGGCTTTTTCCGTGCGTGACTCCGTATCTCTGATCAGAATGGTTACTGGTGGACCGGCACTTGACTGACTGAAAAGAAATTGGGCCATTTCCAGTCCTTTCAGTGCTTTTTTGCCATAGGTTTCATACTGGCCGGTCAGGGGCAGCAGACATCCCATGATTTGATGGGAAAATTGGGACTGCCGTTGAATCCGGTCTGAAATCTGTTGAACAGCAGACATTCGGTCATGTTCAGGAAATCGTTTTCTGAATGCATCCAGTATCACATCTGCCTGATCATAGTCTTCCCGTTCAACCTGCTGCAGGGCCGCAAGGTAAACCAACTCTCCCTGGAGTCGAATGTTACCGAGATTATTTGAAAGCCGTAAAAGATCATTGGAAGAAATTTGTGCGGCAGCATGATCTATTTTTTTCAATATCAAACTCTGGCCGTCAAAACTTGCCTGATCCATTGCCTGATCCCAGATCATCATGGCATCCCGGGTCTTGCCGACTGAAAACAGCGCATCTCCCAGAATCCCATTGATTCGGGAGGATGTCTCGGATTGCAGGGGTCGATTCAGCAAATCACGTGCCCGCTGAATGACGCCGTTGTAGTTCTTCATCTGATAGTAAATCTGCAGGGCGGCCAGCTCGGCATCAATGGCCATGGCGCTTTTGGGATATTCCGAAGCCAGCCGCTGGAATGCATTAAGCGCCTGAGCCGGTTTGCCCTGATCCAGATGGATCTGTCCGATCCGAACCAGGGAGTCCGGAATCCAGGAACCGTCGGGATAACGGTCGAGATAAACTTGATAGGATTCCAGAGCGGCATCGATCTGTTTATTTTGATATAATTGTTCTGCGGTGGTAAACAGGTCGTCGCCCAGATCCGTTCTAACTTCAGGAGCTGGCCGGACAACCGGTGGTTTTTCCGGGGGTCTTTCCGTCGAAATTATCTTTTTGGGGGCACAGGATGAAAGCAACACAAAAATTGATAAAAGCAGAATGCCCGCATGAAGTCGTATGGATGACATAAAATTGCATCTCCCGATGAATCCAAAATGATGATGAACCGATAAGGACGTACCCAAAATCTTTATCATGACAGCAATAGTCTATTTAATACCCCATTCTCCTATTATGGTCAATGCAGATTGAAATCATGCGGTAAACCGGGTATACTTTACCGTAAACGTGAAAATACCTTTTCTTCGAACAGTTACGTCAGAAAATAAATGAATCCCTTCAAACACAAATCATGGATGGGCATTCCGCCCTGGATATTTATTGGCGCGGTCGTTGTACTCTTTCCGATATTTGCCTTCATGACGGCTGAAAATATAAATCGTCAGAAAAAACAGAGTATCAACATGCTTCAGGAAAAAGGCGCGGCACTGATTCGATCCTTTGAGGCTGGCACACGAACCGGCATGATGGACAGATGGAGTGGATTTCAACTGCAGAAACTGTTGATGGAGACATCCCAGCAGCCGGACATCGTTCATCTGATTGTCACCGATTTGGAGGGCTCGGTTTTGGCCAGCAGTGATCCGGAACAGATTGGTGCACGTTACGGCACTGACCTGAACCTTCAGCAAGTCGTGCTGTCCGGGGAAATGAAATGGAGAAATGTGTCCGATTCCAATCGGGGTTCTGCGTTCGAGATATACAAACGATTTACACCGGCGCAGAGCATCCCGAAGGTATTGAATCGGAGACGGATGAAGGACAAACCCTATTTACCGATTCTTCCGATTCCGGATTCACCGCCTGATCCACCCCGAATTATTTTTATCGGCCTGGATACCACATCCATTGACCAATCCATACAGTTGGACATGCGCCATACCGTCATTATGGGGACCATTCTGTTGCTGGTCGGATTTGCAGGCGTCATGCTCCTGTTTCTGGCCATGAGCTACCGGGCTGCACAATCGTCACTCTCCCGTATCAAGGCATTTTCCGACACACTGGTTGACAACATGCCGATGGGCCTGGCCGCGCTTGACATGGAATTGCGGATTGTCTCCATCAATCCGGTCGCGCTTCAACTATTGAATATATCTGATACAAACCCGGCTGGAAAATTTGCCTCCGATCTTATTCCAAAGGAACTGCTGGCTCCTATCATGCATCTTGATATTCACCATGGTCCTATGATTCAGACCATTGAATGCAGTATATCAGGCGGCGAACCGATTCCGCTGGAAATCAATGCAGCCAAACTGACCGATGAGGATCAGTCACTGTTGGGGTATGTGATCCTGCTCAGGGATTTGCGGGAAGTCGCTTCTCTTCGAAAGGAACTGGCCAGAAGTCAACGTCTGGCCTCTCTGGGAAGTCTTTCCGCTGGCATCGCTCATGAGATTCGAAACCCCCTGAGCTCGATCAAAGGTTTTGCCACTTATTTTCAGGAGCGCTATGCCGATGTACCCGAAGACGCTCAGACCGCATCGATCCTGATTCAGGAAGTCGATCGTCTCAACCGGGTGGTCACACAACTGCTTGAGTTTGCAAAGCCGGTGACCCTTTCCATGCAGCCGGTCCTGCCTGGATCGTTGATCGCCCAAACCACCGCTCTTTTGAAAAAACAGGCCATTCAAAAAAACATTGAATTCCGGATTCAGGAAAGCCGGAATGTTTCCCCGGTTTTGATCGATATGGACCGAATGAATCAGGTTCTGTTGAATCTTTTTCTGAATGCGTTTGAGGCCATGCCGAATGGGGGGATTCTGAATGTAACCATTGAATCGGATGAGACTGGCGCGTATTGTTTCATACGTATTATGGACACCGGATGCGGCATTCATCCGGTCAACCTGACCCAGATATTCAATCCCTATTTCACTACCAAATCGTCAGGTACCGGATTGGGCCTGGCGATTGCCCACAATATCATCGAAGCGCATCAGGGTGATATTCGGGTGGAAAGCGAACCCGGTCAGGGGACCGTGGTCACCATCCGGTTACCGGCTGTTACTAATTGAAAAACGGGAATACAAAAATGAACCGGAACAAACCTGCCATATTGATTGTTGATGATGATACCGCCCACCGAACCATGCTGAAGACCCTGATTGCCAGTTGGGGGTATGACATGTTTGAGGCGGATGATGGGTCAGAAGCCATTTCATGTGTCAAAAAACGGGCTTATGATCTGGTTCTGATGGATATTCGCATGATGAAGATCGGCGGTCTGGAGGCCCTGGAGCAGATCAAATCATTCAATCCCGCCATTCCGGTAGTGATCATGACTGCCTATTCATCGGTTGAAACCGCTATCAATGCGCTTAAATCCGGTGCATATGATTATCTGATCAAACCGCTGGATTTCAACAAGCTTAAAATCACCATTAACCGGGCCATGGAACATGCGGTGTTAAAAATCGAAAATCAGTCGCTCAGGCAAAGTCTGGCCTCCTATTTTGACCGCAGAAATATTGTGGGCAACAGTCCGGCAATTGAAAAACTTCTGGATACCGTCGCTCAGGTGGCACCGTCAGAGGCCACTATTTTAATCAACGGCGAATCCGGAACCGGCAAGGAACTGATTGCCGGCGCCATTCATTACAACAGCCATCGAAAAAATGGTCCGTTTATCAAAATCAACTGTGCCGCAATAACCGAAACCCTTCTGGAATCCGAGCTTTTTGGCCATGAAAAAGGCTCGTTCACCGGTGCGGAACGCCGCAAGGAAGGTCGGTTTGTTCAGGCCGCCGGCGGGAGTCTGTTTCTGGATGAGGTCAGTGAAATGTCATTGATGATGCAGGTCAAACTCCTTCGGGTGCTTCAGGAACGCGAATTGACGCGGGTGGGAGGCGAACAGGTCATACCGATCGATGTGCGGGTCATTGCAGCGGCCAACCGGATGTTGCCGCCATTGATTTCTGAAGGGCGGTTCCGGGAAGATCTGTATTACCGGCTAAATGTGGTCAATCTGACGATTCCACCGCTTCGGGAGCGTCGCGAGGACATCCCACTCCTGGCACAGCATTTTTTGGAAAAATTTGCTTCTCTCAACCGGAAATTTATCAGGGGATTCACCCCGCAGACCATGGATCATCTGATTCGATATGACTGGCCGGGTAATGTCAGGGAGCTGATGAATACGGTTGAGCGGGCTGTTGTAATGGCCCGATCCGATTTTCTGGATGACCGGGACCTTCCGATTTTGCCATCCATTCCGTCTAAAACCGTTGACATCCCTGCCGGTCATTCCCATATTACTCGCGACATGCCTTTGGTTGAGGTGGAGAAAGCCGCCATTCTTCGAACGCTGGAATCAACCGGCGGAAACAAGAGTCAGGCGGCCCGTCTGCTTGGCATCACCCGAAAAACCCTTCACAGCAAATTGACATCTTTTGGCATCATCACGAAAGGATAATGTTATGGCTTCGGCTTTGACATTCATGTATCGCTGCGCCTCATGCCGAACCCGCAACCGGATCCCGGCTGCCCATGTAGGGAAAACCGGAAAATGCGGAAAATGCGGCGCACCACTGGCAACGCAAGAATTGCGAAACAATCAACCGGTTATATTATCCGATTCAAATTTTTCAAATCTGATACTCAAGTCTCCTATTCCCGCCATTGTGGACTGCTGGGCTCCCTGGTGCAGCGCATGCAAAATGATCACCCCCATTCTTCTTGAACTGGCTTCCGAATATGCGGGGAGGCTTCGGGTCGGAAAACTGAATGTGGACGCCAATCCGATTACTGCATCCAGGTATGATACACTCAGCATTCCTACGCTGCTGATTTTTGATGCGGGATATCTGAAAGATACCCTTGTCGGTGCGCTGCCCAGACACGAAATCGTTAAGAAAATTCTGCCTTATGTTGTGTGAATGATCGCAAAAGTGGGAAAAAACCCGATGAAAAAAATACAATCCCTGATGATTGCAATGTTCCTATCGATCGCACTGACTTCCTTTGCAGTCGCGGAACCTGTCAAAATCATGGCCAGCATCTATCCGGTCGGAGATATGATACGGCAGGTTGGCGGTGAGTTGGTTGATGTGACCGTTGTGGTACCGCCAGGCGCCAGTCCGCACACGTTTGAGCTGAAACCGGCCACGATCAAGGCGTTTTCGGCCAGCAGACTCTTTTTCATGGTTGGTGCCGGTCTTGAATTCTGGGCCAATGCCGCTGTCAAAGCATCGGGAAAATCGCTCCAGACTGTCATATTGTCAGATGACATGCCACTTATTCAAATGGTGGGCCATCGTCATGACGGCCATACAGAAAAAGTCGCTAACAACCCTCATCATGAATCGGCCAATCCCCATATCTGGCTGGACCCAATTCTTGCCAAGCAGATGGTTGGCCGGATCGTCCAGGCTTTGTCCGCAGCAGATCCGGAACATGCGATTCAATTTGCCAGCCAGGGAGAAGACTATTCCAAAAAGCTGGATGATCTGGACAGATTGATTCAGAATTCGGTTCGAACGTTTAAAATCAAAAAATATGTGGCATTTCATCCGGCATGGGATTATTTTGCCCTTCGGTATGGTCTGGAATGCGGCGGCGTGATCGAGGCGTCACCTGGCCGGAATCCAACGCCAAAAATGATCGCCCAGATTGTTAAGACGATTCAGGCCAGCAACATTCAGGCGGTGTTTGCAGAGCCCCAGTTCAATCCACAGATTGCAGATGTCATTGCACGGGAAGCAGGGGTCCGGGTATTGTTTCTGGATCCGATTGGCGGATCGGATGTGCCCGGCGGTCAAACATATCTGGACCTGATGAACCGCAACATGGGTATTCTTCGGGAGGCCATGCAGTGATATCTTCCTCTGCTGTTTCTGCTGTACCAATCGACCCACTGGTCTCCATTCAGGACGTATGGGTATCCTATGACGGCCGATGGGTGCTCAAATCAATTTTTCTGACCTGTAATGAAGGCGAGATTCTGGGTGTCGTCGGTCCAAATGGCGGCGGCAAATCCACCCTGCTCAAGGTGATTCTGGGTCTCGTGACACCTGACAGGGGAACAGTGGTCCTTTTTGGTCAAAAACCGGATAAAACCAGCCGCATTCAGGTGGGATATCTGCCGCAGATATCCCAGGCCGACCGGTCCTTTCCGGTCAAAGTCAAGGATGTGGTGATGATGGGCCTGTATCGGAAAATGGGCCTTTTCACGCGGTTCAGGCGGGACCATGAAGATACGGCCATGACACAACTGCATCAGGTGGGAATGGTCGACCATGCCGATCGGCCGTTCGGAGTTCTGTCCGGCGGGCAGCAGCAGCGGGTGAATATTGCCCGCGCCCTGGTTTCCAACCCCCGGTTGTTGATTCTGGATGAGCCATCCACCGGGGTGGACAGTATTGCCCAGGAGGAATTCTATGAGCTTCTGGCCAAGCTTCGGGATGAACGGGGTCTGTCTGTCATCATGGTCTCTCATGATATCGGCGTCATCACGGCCCACGCAGATCAGGTCGCCTGTCTGAACCGTCAAATCCATTATCATGGAGACCCCAACGGCTATCTTGATCCGGATATTCGGGACCGGTTTCTGGGCCGGGATCTCAAGGTCATGGTTCATGATGCACACTGTGTTTCCTGTCGAATGAGGCATATGGACCATGATTGATATCCTTCAGCATCAATTCATGCAGAATGCACTGATGGTCGGTGTCATGTTGTCCATTGTTCTGGCAGTGGTATCTTTTTTTGTGGTGCTGCGCCGGTTTGCGTTTATCGGTGTGGGTATCGCACACTCGGCGTTTGGGGGAGTCGCCATCGGAAGCCTGTTCGGTGTTCCGCCGCTTTTGGCGGCCATTGTATTTGCTGCTCTGGTGGCCAACGCCATCAGTTTTGTGAGCAAACAGAAGCGTATCGGCGTGGATACGGCCATCGGAATTTTTTTTTCGTTAGCCATGGCGATTGGTGTGATCTGTATCGGCTTGTCGGATGTCTATAACACTGATCTGTTTGGCTATCTGTTCGGCAATATCCTGGCGATCAGCCGGTGGGATCTGGTGGTTATCGGGGGGCTGGGCTGCGCGATCCTGCTGTCTGTTTTCCTGTTTTTCAAGGAATTCCTGTTTATTGCCTTTGATCCGGAGGTTGCCCTGGTCAGCGGTATGCCGGTGACCTTTCTGGATCATTTTTTTTTGACCCTCTTGGCCGTCACCATTGTCATCAGCATAAAAATAACCGGAATCATACTGGTTTCCGCACTTCTGGTCATTCCCGGGGCCGCAGCGGCCTTGATTTTTGACCATTACTCAAAAATAATTGTGGCATCCATCGTCATCGCACTGTTTTCAACCATTGGTGGACTGGCGATATCCTATTATTTGAACATCGCCTCGGGAGCCACCATTGTCATGCTGGCATCCATCGTGTTTTTTGTTGCGTTTGCCATTGGAAAAATCCGTGGAAAATAGCGCCGAAACTGAACCGGATTCCAGTCGTCCCATCGCAGGCGCAATGAAATCATCCATGGCGTGATGTCACCGGATTCACGTGTTCAGCAGGTCAAAAATAGCCCGGCGAAAGTGGTTGACCTGCAAGCAGGTCCGATCCCGGGGACGGGGCAGGTCGATGTCAAAAATATGTAAAATTTTTGAGGGGCGAGGTGAAAGGACTGCAATGCGATCGCTCAGATAGACGGCTTCATCCACATTATGGGTGACAAACAGTACGGTATCCTGTCGCTCTTTCCAGATATTCAGCAGAAAATCCTGAAGCAGGTTGCGGGTCTGGCTGTCCAGTGCACCAAACGGCTCGTCCATCAGAACAACTTCCGGGTTTGTAATCAGGGTGCGGGCAATGGCCACCCGCTGCTTCATACCGCCGGAAAGCTCATGCGGATAATGATTTTCAAAGCCCAGAAGCCCAAAGGCAGAGATAAACTGCATGGCCTCGATTCGACGCATGGATTTTGACATCCCCTGAAGTTCCAGCCCCATCTCGATGTTTTCGATAGCTGTCCGCCAGGGAAACAGGGCGAATTCCTGAAATATCAGGCCGATTCGGGGATCACGCTCGAGAATGGGTTCGCCTTCCAGAATGATACTGCCGCCACTGGCGTGGTCAAGACCGGCGATAATTTTCAGCAGTGTCGATTTACCGCATCCGCTGGGCCCGACAATGGAAAAAAATTGTCCCTTTGCCACACTGAAATCGATTCCATCAAACACGGTCAGGTGTTCCGGTCCGGAATTGATACAAAATTCTTTGGTAATACCGGACAGCATCAGACTCAGGGCCATTCCATTTCCTCCGGTTTCACGCACTGCGCCAGGTGATCAACCGATTTCGAATCAGATAGAACACCCGGTCAATGCCGGACCCGATCAGACCGATAATCAGCATTCCGGCGACAATGGCATCCGGCCGCTGAAGGTCTCTGGCGGTCATGATCATCTGACCCAGCCCATATCCCTGTTTGACACCGGTAAATTCGGCCGCGACCAGGGTCATCCATCCAATGCCCATGCCGACGCGTAGTCCGGTGAAAATGGCCGGTACCGCGCCAGGCACCAGCACTTTCAGCAGGATTTGCCGGTTGTTCGCATTCAGGGTTCGGGCCGCATCAATCAGAATCGGGTCAATGGCATGCACGCCACTGATGGTGGTCAACAGAATCGGAAAAAACGCGCCCAGAAAAATGATAAACGCAGCAGATCCGGTTCCGATTCCAAACCACAGAATGGCAATGGGAATCCATGCCAGCGGTGGAATGGGCCGGATCAGTTCCACGACCGGTTCCACAATATGGCGCAAAGATGAATGCCATCCTGTGAGTATTCCCAGCGGCACGGCCAGCACAATGGCTGCTGCATATCCATAAAACACGCGTTGCAGGCTGTAAAAAATATGCAGATGAAGCTGTTGACCAGGCGGCATCCCGATGGTGATCAGATCGACCATGCTGCACAGAACACTTAGCGGAGATGGCAGTTTATATGCCGGAATCACGTCAAGGGAAGAAAGTCCCTGCCAGATCAGGATCATCAATATGGGCGCTGCAATCCGCTTGAATGTCATGGATAGGCTTATTTCTCCGTCACCCAGCCCGTATCCAGAAATGTCTGGATGAATGCCGTTTCATCCGGAATGCGGACATAGTTGAGCCGCTTCAGAAACTGAACATATTCAGTTTCCGCCGAAACATTCAGATCAACCGTATAGGTCACCGCACCGGTGGCTTCTATTACGGTCGCTTCATCCATTCCGGTATATTTCATTCCGATTTGTACCGCTTCTTTGGGCTGATGATGAATAAAATCGGTGGCTGCCATGTGCGCCTGAACCACAGCCCGAACCTTTTCGGGGTGCCGTGCAATAAAATCCGAGGATGCCGCCAGTATGCAGCAGGGATGACCCGGCCACATGTCCCGGGATGCGGCCAGCCGTTTACCGACATCCATTGTCACGGCCTTGGACGGATAAGGCTCCCATGCCACAAACGCCTGAATCTGGTTGGTGCGCAGGGCGCCGATCATCTCCGGCGGTTTGAGAACAATGATGTTGAGGCTGCTGAACTCGATTTTTTGCTGATCCAATGCCCGCCGCAACAAAAAATCCTGAACCGTGCCATGTCCGGGAACAGCCACCGTTTTAGTTGTCAGATCCGCCAGCGTCTTCATGCCCGCGGCATCCCGGGCCACCACGATGGCTGAGCCTTCTGTATTGACCTGGGCCACGGCGACCACCTTGGCCGTTTTGTTTGCTACGGCAATGGTGGCCGGTGCTTCCCCCACATAGGCCATGTCCAGCTCACCGGCGGCAAAAGCGGTCATGATTTCAGGGCCTGCCCGAAAGACACCGGCAATTTCAACCTGAACGTTCCGTTCGGTATAGTAGCCTTTTTCAATTGCAGTCCAGCAGGCCAGATGATGAATATCGTTTTGCAGATAGGCCATACGGACCGCGCTATCCTGAGGGGATGCTGACAGGGAGTTTCCGGCAAAAAAAACAGGCAGCATCGCACACAATCCGATCAGATAAAGCATGCCTGAAATCCGAATTGATTGAATTTGACGTTTCATAACAAGCCTTTTTGGAGAGCGGGTTTTACGTTTCAGGTTTTACGTTTCAAGTTTTGCAATTTTCAATCTGCGCTTCACCTATAGACTTTCAGAAAATTCATTCCTTCAGCCTCTTTCATATCGAATTCCGGTAATCGCATCCTTTCGAAAATCAAACAGCGTCAGGGTCTCCTGGTCTTGCCGGACAGTCACGACCGAATCGTCTGTGACATGTCCTATGATTCCGGATGTGATATTTCTTTCGGCAAACAGGTCCATGACGGATTGTGAATTGTCTGGTTTTACAGAGAGAATGAATCCAAAACTCTGAAAGCAGTGCAGCCAGTCAATCAATGGGATATTTTCGGGATGGGGAATCGCTGCAAGATCAATGAATCCGCCTTTGCCGGAATTTTCCAGCATGATGGAGATGGTGCCCAGAATACCGGCATTGCTGATGTCCTTGGCTGCACAGGAAAGTCCCTGTTCCGCAATCAGGGGAAGTGCCTCCAGGCGGTAGAGCAGTTCTTCGGCGGTCTTGCCGGAATTGGCATCCCAACTGACAACCGAATGGCATCCACGCTGTCCATTCAGATCCACAGCCAGAATCAGGTCATCTCCTGCTTCGGATAGATGGCACCGGAGGAGTTTTTTAGCCGATCCCAGAATGGCCACACTTAAAGACGGCATTGACGGCAGGGCATCCGGATGCAGGTGTCCGCCCAGCATGGGAACTTTCAACTTTTGGCATCCTTTTTCGATCCCCTCGACAATCTGAGCCCGTTGGCTTTCATTGCCGCTGGCCAGAACATTGACCAGTCCAATGGGTCTTCCGCCCATGGAATAAATGTCATTCACGGTCACCATGACCGATGCCTTGCCTGCGGCATAGGGTTCATTGACCAAAAGACCCGACATCATGCCATCTGCCGCAAACAGCAGGTATTCCCCTTTCCAGGGTATGACTGCGGCATCGTCACCAAAATTGGGAAGCTGATTACCATACTGCTGGGTCGCTTTCAATTTATCAACGACAGACCGGATGGGATTTTTGCGCAGCAATCCCGCATAATTCCGAACAGATTCGATAATATCTATTAACCGTGTTTCCATAAAATCAATCACCAGGAACCAGATTCAGGTTGGCTTTCATGGGTTGATGGGGGATGCCATGATGCATGGTAACCGGTCCGATGGGTTCCCATCCCAGTTTTTTGAAAAACCGCACATTTTTTTCCTGAATATCGGCGGTAAAAAATGTGCAGCCATTTTTTTTGACACGCTTCATGGCTTCTTTAACCAGAAGTGAACCCGTGCGTCCGGTTCGGTACGCTTGTTTCACCGCAAGCCTGCCGCCAATCCAGTGTCCTGTTTCCTGTCTGACCGGAAAAATTCGGACAGTTCCAACGATAGTACCAGCCGCTTTTGCAACGATATGAATCGTGTCCCGATCGTTTTCATCCCGGTCCGAATCCCTGAAAACCCCCTGTTCCTCGACAAATACCGCTTTTCTGATGGCAAAGGCCTGATCGGTTTCATCGGCATTTCGGGCACTGTGGCAGATGATATCAGACTCTTTTTTTTCATAGGCACCCAATGCGGAGCATGCACCACACCGCACACACCCGGCCAGGGTTTTTTCGGTTGAAATGCCTTTTTTCCCAAGTATTCGGGCAACGGCATCATAAATCCGTTTCATGATCTCCGGGTCGGGCGGCAGGGCCTTTTCCAGGATTGATCCCGGAATGGGACGCAACGGAACAACGAATGGATACACCCCCATATCCGCGAGGAATTCACTTCCCCATAAAATGGATTCCGGTGATTCCCCCAGCCCGACAATCAGAAAACTGCTGACCCGGTTGGGGCCAAACAGTTCTACCGCTTTTTTCCATGCTTTTATATAGTGATGGATACCAATTTCCGCTTTGGCAGGTGCCACACGGGACAGGATATTCACATCAAAACTTTCCACATGAATCCCGACGGCATCAACACCGGCTTCCTTGAGTAAATCGATCCGATCAAATGATGGCGGCGGGGCAAACTGAACCTGAACCGGCATATCCACAACCGCCTTGATGGCACGAACACAGTCGGCAAGATAGGAGATCTCGCTTCCGGGCGGATCACCCGTGCCGGATGTCAACACCATATGGGATACACCATCCAGATTCCGGGCGGTGATGGCCACATCGGCGAGCTGTTCCGGTGTCTTTCTGGCAACCGTGGTTTTGTTTTTTATGGATGTTTCCGTGGCGCAGAAACCGCATTTTTTCGATCGCTTCCAGTGAACACAGTTTTGAAGAACAGTCGTGGCGATACAGTCTTTGCCATGCAGAAGGGCGATATTTCGAAGGCCGATACCATTCCGGGTCGTATGGGAATAAAACGCCGGCTCCGGTACCACATCAATGGGCGAAACAGATTCCCCATTCTTTAAAAGCAGCCATCCGGTGTCAGTTGCCTCTAAACTATAGGGAGATCGGGACACATAATGGGCTGCAATGGGGGCATTGACCGGAAATCGGCCCATGATAAAGGATTTTCCCTCGGCAGGCCCGGCCCCACCTTTTCGGCCATGAACATCCGCAGGAACCCGGATTCCCAGGCTTTGTATTTCGGTGAGGATATCCCGCATTCCGGTGTCCCCGTCAATCCGTTCAGAATCATTCATGTGAAAGGCTTATATCAGAGATGATTTGGTATCACAAATTTTTATCTTCTGATACCATTATGAAACAGCGAATCGTGAATTGTAACAGGTATTGAGCAAACCTGTTACAATTCACGATTCATGAAGCGTAATTTTTAACTATCCGGAATTTGTTATTTATGTTTATCGGGCATGGAAGAGATGGTTCCATCCCAGGTATCAACCTTGCAGGACGCCATTTCGGTTTCAGGGAACCAGGTCTGGGTCACGCATTTGGATTCGGTAAAGAACGTAAATCCATCCCGACCCATGACATGAAGATCGCCAAAAAAGGAATCCTTGTGTCCTGTAAACCCGAAAATACCCAGCGGTACCGGAATGCCCACATTGATACCCACCATTCCGGCATCTGTACGGGAAGCAAATTCACGGGCAAAATGACCGTTTTGGGTATAAATGACCGACCCATTGGCAAACCGGCTGTTGTTCATGATGGCCAGGCCTTCTTCGAAGTTTTCGACTCTTTTGACACACAGAACCGGTCCGAACACCTCATCCCGGCCGATGGTCATCTCTTCGGTCACATGATCAAAAATGGTGGGAGCCAGATAAAAACCCTTTTCATAGCCGGGCACAACTGGATTGCGTCCGTCAACAATGAGTTCTGCGCCTTCCCGAATGCCTTTCTCAATCCAGTCCGTGATGAATTTCATATGGCCGGCATTCATGATGGGACCCATGCCGGTATTGGGATCATAGGCCGGTCCCAGTGTCATTTCCGCGACAAATTTTTTCAGATAGCCGATCAGTTCATCCGCGACACAGTTTTCCACAACGATTACGGGACAGGCCATGCAGCGGGCCCCGGCGCATCCGCAATACGCATTGATGATGCCTCTTGCCGTTCTTTCAAGTTTGGCGTCACGCAGTACAAGGGCATGGTTTTTGGCTTCGGTCAGTGCCTGCACCCGTTTGCCGTGCGCCGCAGCCGTAGCATAAATATGTTTTCCGACTGCAGTGGATCCGACGAAAGAGACTCCCTTGATGTCCGGATGTTTCAAAAAGATTTCGGCTTCATTTCTTCCGGCAGTGACCACGTTCAGCACACCTTTGGGCAGTCCGGCTTCCCGCCACAGTTCGGTCAGGCGCAACGATGACTGGGGAACAAAACTGGCGGCTTTCAGGACCATGCAGTTGCCAGTGGCCACACAGATGGGGGTCATCCAGCCATGGGGAATCATGGCCGGAAAATTCCAGGGCGCGATTCCGGCAAAAACACCCATGGGATGATGATACAGAACCGTATCGTATCCCTTACTGGCATTCATCAGGGATTCACCCTTCATCAGGTGGGGCGCGCCGCAGGCAAACTCGACCACTTCGTTCACCTTTAACACGTCGCCCATGGACTCGGTCCAGTTCTTGCCTTCTTCCTGACACAGGAGATAGGTCAATTCCTCCAGATGCTGATCCACCAGGGCCTTGAACCGATACAGCACCTGAACCCGTTTGCTGACAGGAGTCGCCGACCATTCCGGATAGGCCTGTTTTGCGCTTTCGATAGCGGCATCCACTTCATCCTGTGTGCACTGGGGTGCATGCGCAATCACCGCGCCGGTGGATGGATTATAGCAATCCATGTATTTTTCGGTTTTGGAAACACGAAATTCGCCGTCCACGTAATATTTCAGTTTTTTTACAGAATCTTCTTTTGAAGCATCTTCAAGATCAAAATAACGGTTTTCCCCTTTTTCCATTCCCATCCAATCCTCCTTACCCATTGTGATTCAATGTTGTTGGTCCATATCGTGTATATACGGTTTATCTATATTCAAATACCGGGTTGCAGTCCGAACCCGATTTTCCGGATCAAATTGGCTGCAATCCGATAGGTTTGATCCATACCGGAAGGAATCGGTCCGCCGGCTCTTCTGGTATCGATTTCCGTGATATCCATTCCGGCCAGGCGGAAGTTTCGTGACAATCCATTTGTAATCATATCGATCAGTCGGTAAATCTGCTCTTCTGCCATCCCTTTCCAGTTTCGGAACCGGACGCCCTCTACGGCGTTCAAGGCCCCGATATCCATATCAATGGAAATATATATATAAGGCGTAGCAATCTGCCTGATCAGTGTTTTCAGCTTCTGGGGCATCAGGAGGCATTCTTTTTTGGGAACCAGCCTGCATCCGCTTTGTTTCAAATCCGCATAGACCTGAACAAATCCGGAAATCCGGGGATCCTTGATACGGAACGATTTTTTTTCCGGATAATCGCTGACGCCCAGTATGAACAGATTTTTCGGATTGACCCGTTTTTCAACCACCATATGATGGATAAACGTGCTGGCATTGTACGAATCCGGCCGGTTATATAAAAAGGGATCTTCGGGATCATGAACCGAATCCGGATTGGTGTCGATATCGTACTGAATTGCACCAGACAATGCAGACATGGGAATCGCATCGGTATGGCTGTCGATCACAATCAAGGATACATTGTCCCGACCATAAAAATCCGCCACGGCCTGGTATGCGCCGCCGGTCAGAGAATGATCGATTCCGATCAGGCAGGGAATATCCGGAAGTATCTGTTCCGAGATAAAGTGCTTCACATCCGATGCAATTTCTCTACAACCATTTTTATCAATAAACGAAATAACGTTTTCGGTTGTCAGTTGCTGCCGGTCCGGAATGCCGGGTTTCGGGTACAGCCATCCGGGTATGGGGATTGAACCGGCTTCCCGCCATAGGTCCCCTTGAATTTCATTCCGTATAAACGCCAGTACGCCATCCAGAGGATCTTTGCATTCTTTTTCTGTCCAGCGGCCATTTTGTTTTTCTTCAATAGCGTCAAATTTTTCATCGCAATCCAATGGGCAGCCGAAGAAAACGAATTTCTTTTCCGCACATCCGTCATAGCTTGTGTTCGTTTTTTCCATTGAAAAACAATATCCCATATTAATATCCGACAGTTGCAAGCATATTAAACACAAAAACCCAACCGTGTCAATATAATGTTTAAAACATCTGATGTTTTAAGAAATGGCACGATTCCCTCGCAACCATCCATTTTTCATTCTTCCAAACAAAGCGGATCCGGATTTTCCGTGTCAAAGCACGGGAAATCCGGATCCATACCGGATTAAAACTCGAAAACCGGATATCATTTCATCCGTTTACCCGGGTTATTTGTAAAATTCATCCCTGGCTTTTACCAGTTGCAGGATATTTTCCAGCGGCGATCCCGGAGCAATACCGCATCCCGGGGTCAGAAAATCCGTACCGTTTTCCAGACAGGCGACAGACTCTGCGTAACATTGTTCCGGCGTTCCCATAAACAGTGTCGTAGCGGTTGCCACATTCCCGAAAACCCTCACGTTTTTGGCATGGGCCACTTCCGCAGCCTTTTTCATATCGGCTTTTTCCTCGATACTGATCCCGGCGACGCCGGTTTCACACATCATGGGAATAATCAGGTCGGTGTTGGCGCAGATATGCAGCACAACCGGGCCTTTGACCTTGGCACAGATGTCGGTCATCATGGGCTGGACAAACTGTTTCCAGGTTTTGGGACTCATAAGGGCCGGGCCGGATGACGGTTCCGCCAGTACGTAATAATCGGCTCCCTGATCAAAGGCCCAGTTGATGGCATTGATGGCTGCGGTTTTGGTAACATCAATCACCTGCTGTACCTTTTCTTTTTCCTTGAATGTCCACTTCATGAACTGCTCGGTGCCGACCAGGTTGCAGGCGCAGGTCCAGGCGCCTTCCGACTCGCCAAAAATGGCCAACTCATCTCCAAAATGCTTTTTCAACAGTTCGAAATTCCGTTTATAGGCTGGAAATCGCCCTTTTTCAAAAAAATTGTCCGGTATATGAAGTCCATCCAGACTTTCGGCCAACGGATGTTCCTTGATGAAATGCTGCAGATCGATCTTGGGTTCACCCAGCTTGCATCCCATTACCTCACTAAGTGCGGTGATATCCCACCCCATGGCCTTGACCCATTCAAATTTGGCGATGTCGTATCCGGCTATGCCCAGTTTCGTCATGGCTTCGGCATCATAATCCGCCAGTGGACGTTCGGCCCCACACTGCTTCATGATATCCACCACACCGTATGTTGTCGTGCATCCTACCATTGCGGGATCACCAACATCTTTTCCCGCCAACCGTCGCATGAACTTTTCTTTCAGTTTCATTTCACTCTCCTTAAAATTGGACAATTTGATGTCGGCCCAATAGAAATGGGCCGACGGCTATCGCTTATCCATCTGCTGTTTGACCTTGAGTATCCGCCTGCGAAACAATGGCTGGTATATGAACCAGAACAACGCCAGCCAGAGAAACAATATGACTGTCAGGTATTCACTGTCGCCAAAGAAATGCCGAAGGCCCATAAGTCCGCCCAAAACCACACCCATACCAATAATTGTGTAGGGCAGACCGGCTTTGATAAAAACCATGAATCGCTGTTTTCCATCACTGACAGCCATATTTTTCACCTTTTAACACCATTTTTAACCATGAAAGGACACCCGGTATCATGGCACGCATATGCCGGGTAGAATCGGATTACTTTTCCTGTTTGGTTTCCACTTTGGCTTCAGGCATATATTCGAGAGACAGATATAATATGGCGCCGACAATCAATCCCATGGTAGGACCGGACCAGAACGCATTTCCCCAGAGTTTGACATAATTTCCGGTTACCAGTACCGCGCCCATGATTCCGGCAATGCCCCGTTGAACGTTGGTGGTGCACATGGCAAATGCCAGATAAATACACAGCCACCCCTGAATCAGAAGTGTCAATGCAAACCCGATATCCTTGGCTGGCAGAATAATCTGAACAATGGGATGAAACATCATGGCAATGCTCATACCCCAAAAAATCGAGGTTGCGCCACCCCAGTAAGACGGTTCCTGTTCCGGCGTCGAGCTTTTATACCGGTTGACGACCAGGGCCTGCCCACCGGTCCATTGAGGACCTGCCAGCGGGAGATAGGGCATGAAAAAACCCAGCAGCCCGTTTCGAATCGCGCAAATGATGTGGTTTCTGGAAATATCGACAATAATTTTTTCATCGGGGCGGGCCTTGTCAGCATCTTCGACCAATGCTTGGAGTACCAGAATGTCACCAAAAGCCAGAACATACGCCACAATGGCCAGAGAAATGCCTGCTGCCCACATGCTGGCAGACGGCATGCCGACAGCCAGGATACTGAAACTGCCAAGCATGTCTCCAACCGGAAGCGAGATGAAAAACCGGTCAAACACGCCTGTTGGAATTTTGATTTCACCGGTAATCAAACCCACCAGATATCCCATTACAAATCCGGGCGCGAGTCCGAAACTGGCAATCCAGGCAAACCAGCCGTACCGCTTCCGGAATTCTATGGCCCGGTTGGAAAACAGGATAAAAAAATTGAAAAATGCGGAGACCAGAAAAGAAACAGGCATTTTGCTCATATAGGGCTGGTTCGGATCAAAAATCCGCATCAGGGAGGCGAATCCGGCACCCAGCAGAATACCGGCCCGCATACTTATTGGAAATCGTTTGATCACGGTACTAGTGATACCGGTTATGCCAAGGACAAGAAAAATGAGCCCCACCAGAAGCTGAAAGGCAATCATGGCCTTTATTCGTTCAGGGCCGGCGGCATAGCCTTCCAGATAACCGATATAAAGTGGTATGCCGGCGGTGATCCATCCGGCAACCGATGGGTCGCCAAAGGATGTATGCAGAAGGTACAGAAAATTGTTGATGACAACCATCAATACCGCGATTTCGATAGGAATCCCGAGTACCTTGGTCATGGCTGCGGTGATACCCAGCGGCACACAGCTTAAAATCGCGCCCTGAATAAAGTCCTGGTACTCAATCCGATAATGAACAAACGGTAGTCGCAGCTTCAGTTTACCTGCAGCATAGGGTTGTTCAGCGCCATACGCTCTTTCAATTGCCATACACCAGTCTCCTTTTAGTTGTATTAACTTGAATTTGAATGATTTGTTTCTTTCTCGATTGCATCCAATCAGTCTGTTCCAGAATGTGTGCTGGTTCTATGTCGGCAGTCCTAATCTGCATCCAAGGCTGGAGCGACAATTCGAGTTCTTTCCCCCCTTTCTGTTGAAATCAACATCAAATCAAAACAAGACGTTCCTATTAATGAATCCGCTTCAGAAATAAAAAAATCGGAGCCATTGTGATAGAAGTCCCTTCCGGGTTGAAAAGAAGGGACTTGTTGAAAAACCGGTTCGCTTCAGAATATCGATTTCAGCTATAACGCCATGTCAATAAACTCGACCAGATCATACAGCTTCATCGGGCTTTTCACCCGTTTGGCGCCCTCATTCAGGTTGTAGTGACAGAAGGGACAGATGGAAACCATGTGTTCCGCTCCGGTACTCATGCCTTCCTCGATTCTGAGCCCGGCATTTTTGGCAGCCCAGTCACCGTATCCGGTCATGACACCGCCGCCGCCGCCGCAGCAGTAGGAATTGCTGCGGATGCGGTCCATTTCCCGAAAATCGATGCCGGGAATGGCTTTGAGCATTTCACGGGGAATGTCATACAGACAGCGTTCTTCGTTCTTGCCCAGAAATGAGCCAATCCACTGCTGTGATCCATCTTGATCGACGTTGAATTCGATGAGATGTCTTCCGGTATGGCAGGGATCGTGATAGGTCACCTTAAAGGGAACTTCTTTGGTGAATTTGATCTTTCCTTCTTTAAACAGACTATACAGAAAATCGGTCGTATGGATTACCTGGATATCGCCAAGAAGTGCCCCGTATTCATCTGAAAGGCTGTAATCTTTTTTGATCGCCCGGAAGCATCCGGCACAGGATGTGATAATGGTGTTGACACCATGATTGTCATGAAGGTCCTTGAATGTCTTCATGTTGGTTTCGGCAACCCGTTTGAATTCCTCTACGTCTCCAAGCCGCATGGCAGTTGACCCACAGCAGATTTCATTCTCTCCCAGAATACCAAAATCCAGGCCCAGCTTCTGAAAGATGGAAGCGGTTGCAACCGGAAGATTTCTGACCGGAAGGTTGAACGCGCCGGTGCATCCGACATAGTACAGAATCGGTGCATTCTCCTTCATGATATCCTTGATTGGCTTTTTTGCCTTTTTGAATGGGCGGGTCCAATCGGTTCTGACTCTTCGCGGTCCCTGATAGGGGTTATTGAAGCTTCTCATGGACTGGGCAATGACTTTTTGGGGTGGCATCGGGCCAACCCCGTCAGCGACCGCTTTCCGTCGCATGGATTCGATGATTTCGGGGATAAAGGGTTTGTGATCCAGTTCACACTGATTCTGGCATCCGCCGCATACGGTGCATTTGTATATGGCATCGACAAAATCCTCATTCCATTCCAGCTCGCCATCCAGAATTCCTCTGGCAAAGGCGATTTTTCCCTTGGAGGCCATGTTGCCGTCAAAACCATACTCAACGCCGGCCGGGCAGATTTCACCAAATGAGGGTGGCGGACCGAATTCGTAGGCAGTCTTGCAGTTGCCACATGCTGTACATTTCCAAATTATGTCTTCCAGTTCTTCAAGCGTAGGAATATCCCACTTCATAACAACCTCCGCATATATCGATAGTGACTATCGTTAAGATAAATGATTGAAGCCTTGCCGTGAAAACAGAACACGGTCACAGAGCCAGCTTTCCAGTATTCATGATATCGTTTGGATCAAGCATATTCTTGACCTGTTTCAACAGAGAAACATAACCGGGATGAGCCCGCCGGTTGATCTCGATGCCAAAATCCACGGGTGGTTTGTACGGAATGCCGCCATTATCCAGATCGACTTTCAGACACTCGACAATCGCCTGTCTGGCATTTTCCACGGCTGCGGGATCTTGTTTGGGGAAGGGAATCATGGCGCGAAGCATGCCATAATGAACGCCACGGTAATTGGTCACACGGACAGACGGAGACAGATTGCGGGAGATGAGTATTTTTTTCCACTCGTTGTAAACCGGCTCCCATTTGTTGAGGGGTGTAAACGTTCCGGGCCAGGAGATGCCACCGCCGGCCTGTTTGGTATAGTTTTTGGTCGATCCAACGATCTGGCTTGGCAACTGGGTTCTGGCCTTTAACGCCTCTGCAGGATACTGGGTCTCCCTGAGGGAGCTGCCCTTTTTGATTTCCTGATCAAAGGCCATTTTCCAGATTTCTTCTCTTGCCTCCCTTTCCTTTTCGGTCCAGGAAAAGGTTGTTGCAAAGGAAATCCATTCGGGAGCACCATCTGGTTTGGGTTTATAGGGATAGGGAATGGGCACCTGAGAGAGCCACCAGGAAACACCGGTCAAGTCGTCACAGATTTCATAATTCCCCAGGGTCCGCAGGTAGGATGCCATATCGCCAATGGTTTCGGCAGACGCGGTGAATACCTTCAGAATGGGGGGAATGGGATGGACCCGAACACCCAGTTTGGTGATAACCCCGGTCGTTCCCAGCCATCCCGTAAACAGGCCGTCAACGCGAGGCAGCGGCAGGCAGCTATGCCAGGCATCTTCCTGAATGGCGCAGGACCCCACCCGGACCAGCTCGCCCGTGGGCAGAACCACTTCCATGCTGGTGATTTCCTCACTGTTCAAACCGTACCGCCCGCTCAAACCACCGATGCCGTGGCATATGGCATTGGATGAGACGGAGGCGGATGGTGGTCCGACAGGCCAGCTCCACCGCAGTCCATGCTGATACAGGGCGCTGGCAAATTTGGCGTGAGAAACCCCGGGCTCGATAACCGCATAATGGCTTTCGGCATCGATCTTGATGATGTTGTTCATGCGTTTGAGATCCAGAAGAATACCGCCATTCTCCGGAATACACAGCCCGCCGATATTGGTGCCGGCGGTAAACGGGGTTACCGATATTTTTTCCTGGTTGGCAAATTTCATGATCTGCTGAACCTGTTCGACGTTTGTCGGCATGACGACATAATCGGGACTTTTGCGTTTTACAAAGGACAGGTCATAGGAATATGCATACCGGATGTGTTTCATATCCGTTGCATTTTTTTCCCCGACAATTTCACACAATTTTTTGGTGATTCGTGGGTCCACGTTGGGATCCTTGGGCATTTCGGTCATGTAATTCCTCCTGTAGTGATTGACATTAAAAATGAATGGATAAATGTCAGAATGCCGGGGAATCGGCATGCCGGCATTTCGGATGTATATCTATTTCATGTCCGGTTTAAGAACGCCGGTTTCGGTCAAAATCATCCCGCTGCTTCTGCAGGCCAGCATTCCCGCTTCCACTTCCAGAATGTGCTGCATCATGAACTGGCTTGCCTTTTCCGGATCACGTTCTCTCAGCGATTCGACAATCCGTTTGTGACCTTCACAGACCATCATTAAAAAAGCATGGTCCATATGAAGCATTCGTTTGACATTGATCAGCGCGGTCTGGACGCTTTCAACAATCAGGCTGATCACGGTGTTTCGGGTGATATCGACCAGTTTTTTATGAAACGCACAGTCCAGATCACTCATGAAATTTTCGCCGTCCGGCTCTTTTTCCATCTCTATAATATTGTTTTCCAGATATTCGATATCATTTTCTGTGATTTGGGTTGCGCAGAGTGTGACAACCTGCGGCTCAATAAACATTCGAAGCTGGGTGTATTCGTGGATACTGGGGTTCTGGAAGAAAAAATAATTGACCAGTCCATCCTTGATTGTTTTCATATCCACCTGTTTGACAAAGGCCCCGCCAGACATGCCCTGCTTGATTTCAAGCAGGCCATAGGCTTCCAGCACCCGATACGCCTCCCGAAGGGATGCCTTGCTGACACCGAAATTTTTGGCCAGGTCTTTTTCAGACGGCAATCTGTCCCCTATTTTCAGCTCTCCCCGTAAAATGGCTCTGCGGATCTGATCAACAATATTTTCCGATATCCGGTTTGGCTTGACCGTATCAAAAAGGGTTTCCATCAATATTTTCCTCGAATGAAAATGGTCTGTTTTTATTGTTATTGAATAAATTGAGTTCATTGTTTACATATCACCATATATCAATGTCAAGAAATATTTTAAGTTTTTAAACATCAGATGTTTTAAAATTTAATATTGACATTTGTTTTTGCCTTGGATAATGAGAACCCATTGCGGACAACCTTTTTGACGCCTGAATTGACAATGACACGTGACATCACGATTGCTGCAGAGGATGGATCATCTGTTGTGAAACATCTGCAATCCGTATCAAATCAACCGCTTAAACTGAGGGATGAACATGGGAATTAAAATTGATGCTCTGACATGTACCAATTGCATGGCCTGTGAAATGGTATGCAGCTACCACAGAGACGATGGCTTTGCCTTCCTCTCAGCCTGTATTCTTGCCTATCGGGCCAGGGAAAAGAAAGATTACTTCGGGGTTCTGCTGAAAGAAGATGATTTTCTAAAGGTGGCACGCCCGGAAGGACTTGAGGTCAACAAAATCGGGGAAGAGGCCGATCCGAACAAAGAGGCGGACGCATCGGCCAAGCCCATGCTGTTACGGGAAGGGTGCGACCTTTGCGAGGATATGGAAGATTACGGGCCCATGTGCATAGCGTTTTGTCCCGTAAATGCGATTACCCTGGAATAAAAAGGAAAAGAGAACATGGACTATTTATCAACCGATAAAATTCTTGTCATTGATCTGGCGGCATCCAACGTCACGGAAGCGTCACTGGATGATACGCTGGTCAGCGAAAAAATAGGTGGTGCTGGGATCACCCGGCACCTGTATGACCAATATGAAACAGACGATCCCATTGTGATTGGAACCGGTCTGCTTACCGGAACAACCTGTCCGGCTTCTGCAGCCGGTGTAGTGACAGCCAAAAGTCCGATCACCGGCAAAATCTGCCATTGCCCGATCAACTACAAGGTCGGAATCGAAATCAAGTTTTCCGGCTATGATTATATTGTTATCAAAGGCACCTCAGCAAAACCCGTGTATCTCTGGGTTCATGACGGCGTTGCAGACATTTCCGATGCGTCCGAGATATGGGGAAAGGATGTCTGGCAGTCAACGGATTTTCTGCGACAACTGGTGGGTGACGAACTGCTTCAGACCATTCTGATCGGCAAAGCCGGTGAAACCGGATCAAATTTTGCTCAAATTTGCTACAACCACTGGACCAGTCCGGACCGTTTCGGCCTGGGCAAACTGTTTGGCAGCAAAAAACTGAAAGGTCTGGCTTTCAGAGGTATGGGCCTGATTGAGGTTGCCGATGCCGAAAAATTTGTCAGCCGGTCACTTGAAATTCTGAAAGAGATCAAGGCCAATCCGTTGATGAACAAAAAGGGACTCGGCGACATTGCATCCGCCATTGGCGAAACGGATATCGCGGATTGGCTTGCACCGGTTGTGCATCGGCACAGCGCCGATTATTTCACGCCTTACGCCACCAATACCGCTCTTTTTCTGGATGACGATCCCAAACGGCTGGAAGAAAGCAAGGTGGCCGAGCCGGGTGTTCTGATTTCCGATGCTTATGCACTGATCGCTTTCAAAAAGCTGGGACTTTCTGCAGCGGATGCCGGACGCGCGATTCAGGCATGTGCCAAATACGGAATTGATCCGGCAGCGGTTGCCGAGCTTTCCGGAAAAACCAGCCTGAAGGACATCGTGGCTGCGTTTGACGGACTGAGCGGAACCGTCACCCTGGCAGGCGGTGGCTGTTTCAGCCCGTGGTGCCCGACGCAACCTGTTTTCAATGATTTCGGTCTGTCCGGAGATGCAACTGAAGTCGAAGCCTGGTGGAAGAGACGCCAGGCTGTGGCCCTGATTTTCGGGATTCAGCCGGTTTTTGCCGTCATGTGCCCGGAGCTGACCGAAGAAAAGTTGATCGAACTGGCCTGTATCGGGACGGAACTGGATATCACTCAGGAAACCCTGGACGGGGTCATTGACGGTCTTTGTTAATACATTTGTTAATGGATAAATGCCGGGATGCTGGAATGCCGAAATGTCGATATACCGGGATGCCGATATGCGGGAATGGCGATATCCCGGCATATCGGCATTAATGAAGATTTTATGAATCCGTATCCGCTTTATCAGGATATCAACCGCGAACTCGATCGGGGCAACGCCTTTTTTATCGAGAAAGGCGATTCCGGTATCCGATTTTCCGGTATTCCCGAACCGCATAACAGGCGGATGCGGCATCTGAAAATTGGCATATATGCAGGCACTGGCACATCCCATTCCTGGTTGTGGTTTGTGGATATGTTTGAGAAAATGGGTTTCCAGGATCTCGTTTTCCTGGATGAGATGACCCTGGAGCAGGTTGGACTGAAACATTTGGACGTCCTGGTCATATCCGGCGGCGATACCTTTGCCGTTGCCGAATCCCTGGATGAATCAGGCGCGGGGATCATTCGATCCTTTGTGGAAGACGGAGGTCTCTATATCGGATCCTGTGCCGGAGCTTACCTCCCGATGAATTCCTCCAAAACGCCCCTGAACCGGTTTAATTTTGTCGATGTAAAAATCACCAATCTCAGCAAAACGCTTCCGGAGTCCATTAAAGGTTCCTGTAAATTCTGCACATCCTATGGATGTGATTATGTATTTCATCCGGTTCGTGAAGAGGTCCGGCTCAAGCTTGCCGACAGTTCCGACATTTCTGAATTCATTGCGCCCATGTATGGCGGACCGGGCATGAAAGTCTCCAATCCATCAATGGTGTTGGCTTATTATGATGGTTTTACCGATAAAACGTCTTTTCTGGTCCACGAAACCATTGCATCCAAAACCCTGATCGGTCATGCTGCCATTGTCCGCATGCCCTTTGGTCAAGGCAGTTTTTATTTGTTTGGACCACATCTGGAACATCCCAATTATCCCGCGGCGAACAAATGGATCGCCGATGCCATTTTTTGGGAGACCGGATCACGAAACGGAATGCCGGTTGCCGATGTCAAAAAGGCCATTTGGGTTGACGATTTTGAAACCCTGTCCGGTCAGCTTGCTGTGGATTTTGTCAGAGATCTGAAGCGTGAGCTGAGCAATTCCCGGATTGTCGCATCCAGCCTGGAATTTGTTCCCGT
>Ga0366818_10053_pt1 | contig 46504 bp, 29 predicted proteins | sample TotcelFGM3001N14_FD_207090 | JGI IMG/M metagenome (GOLD analysis project Ga0366818, IMG submission 207090) | Enriched cells from coal bed in the Powder River Basin, Montana, United States - Total cells FGM rep3 HSBNCT.FGM.300.1.N14 ...
TATCAAGTTGTTGTACCACCGGTTCCATTAACGCTGAATGTAGCCCAACTTCAATTGAAACATCAGTCAACTTAGTGTCTTGGCGATTAATATGCTCGCGCAATGCAGCAATTGCAGCAACATGGCCGGTAACCACATGATCATGATCGTTATTATATAAAGCTATATTTGCTGAGTGCTCTGCTGAACTTGCTTGAATACACAGGCCAGTCAAAGTTGCCGTATCTAAACCTTTGATATGTAATGCCGCAACATCCATTGTTGCGCTTGCCTCTTGAAATAACGTTGCAAACTTATTGAGAAGATATAAACCATCAGGATGATTCAAACCTTGCGCTGCAAACAATGCTGCATACTCGCCTAAATTATGGCCGGCAACTATATCAGGAGTAATCCCTTCTTCTTTGAGTAGTGCATACATTGAAGCACTCACTAAAAATAAGGCAGGATAAGCATTAACCATCTTGCATAGTTCAGCATCAGAAGACGCAAAGCAGAGTTTAATAAAATTATTGTTCAAACAGTTGCAAGCTTCTTCAAAGTATTCTTGCATAATACGTGATTCATCATAAAGTTCCTTGGCCATGCCAACGAACTGGCTACCGTAGCCAGGAAATAAAAATGCAGTTTTCATGCACAACCTCTCATTTATAGGTGTGTTGATTCGACGCATGCCAAAAGTGGCTTCGCAGAATTTGGCGAGTTGGCGGCTTAAATGCCGCCAGTCGCTTATTGTTTTAAATACATTATTAAGTTTTTCAGCCTCTTAATACTCTCTTCTTTTCCAACTAATTCTAGTAATTCAAAAACCCCGGGGCTTGAGCTTTTACCCACCAATGCTAAACGAATTGGTTGAGCGAGGTTTACTAATTTCAAATTCAATGTTTTAGCAAGTTCCTTAATCGTTGCATTTATTTCTGCCGATTTAAATTCAGAAACATTCTGCAACGCTTCCACTATTGCTTCAAGTGGTTCAACCGTATTTGGCGTAAGCCATTGTGCCATATCTTGTTCTACATAAATCACTGTCGGCCCATAGAGAATTAACAGCTCAGCTGCTAATTCTTTGAGCGTTTTCACGCGCTCTTTATATAAATCAATTGCGGCATAGATTTTCGTATCATCCCAGGTGATTTCCTTAAAAATAGGATGTACGATATCTTCAACCATTCTTTTCCAAATATCTTGAGCGGCCTCTTGGCGAATATATACGCCATTCAACCAATCCAATTTTGTTTGGTCAAAGATTGCAGCTTTCTTGCTTACTGCTTCAATGCTAAAAAGATCAATTAACTCTATGCGAGAGAATTTTTCTTGATCGCCATGTGCCCAACCCAGTCTTACTAAATAATTGAATAATGCATCAGGCATATAGCCCATTTGCTTATATTCAAGCACCGATGTCGCACCATCTCGCTTGCTGAGTTTATTCCCACTTGGCCCAAGTATCATCGATACATGGCCAAAGAGTGGTAGCACATAATCAAGTGCATTATACAGCAAAATTTGTTTTGGTGTATTCGATACATGCTCTTCACCGCGAATAATATGAGTTATCCCCATATAATTATCATCTAAAACAACGGCGAAGTTGTACATAGACATACCATCAGATCTAATGATAATAAAATCATCTAACTGATCTGTTTCGCTCGAGATATCATCACGTACCAAATCTTTCCAAGAAATAGAGCTTAAATTTGTTGGCAATGCAAAGCGAATCACATGTGGATCTAATAAATCAGCTTCCGTTGTTTTTCTTTCTCGGCATGCACCATCATATTTAATATAGATATCAGCTTCGCCAAATTTTTTCTTATGGCGTTCAATCACTTGCTCTTGAGTGCAAAAGCAATAGTATGCTTTGCCTTGAGCTACTAATTCCTTTGCTATTCTTCTGTGCTCAGGAACTCGTGCTGATTGAATTACGATATCCTCATCAGGTGTAATCCCCATCCATTTCAAAGAAGCCACAATTGAATCAACAAACTCAGGCTTTGAACGCTCTAAATCAGTATCTTCAATTCGTAGTAAAAATTTTCCATTGTTTCGGCGTGCGAGCAACCAGTTAAAAATAACAGTGCGTAATCCGCCGATATGTAAATGTCCCGTTGGTGATGGTGCAAATCGCACTCTAATTTTATTATTCATATATTATTCTATTGGTTGGCCTAATTTTTGTTGTGCCATCATTGCCCAAGGTGATTGTCCTGCTTTTGCAACTATTTTTTGGCTATCAATGAGCTTTTGCCATATTTCAGTCGCTTTAGCTGAATCATTGTTAGTCATATAATAAAGGCCAAGATAATATGAAGCGATGTCATATGAAGTGCTCATGCTATCTTTTGTTAAATTTTCTAAATCTTTAAGGCCAACTTCACGCATTGTTTGATCTTGGGAATCAAGACGCATTAAAGCGAGGCTTGTTTTATACACACCGGTTAATGGTGCATCTGATTTCATTTTATTAACAGCGCTTTCAAACACATCGAATGCTTCTTTATGCTTTTCTTGTTTGAGCATTGCTTGTGATTGGTATACTAAGAAGAAAGGCGCCAATCCTGTTCCTGAATATTGCTCATATCCTAACTTGAATAATGATTCAATATTAGCCCAGTCTTCTTTCTTTCCCTCTTGCATTACACGATCAAACTCTTCAACGTTATGCGCAAATAATTGCTGTGCAACTTCTTCTTGATGGACAGAATACCAGCGATACCCAAAATATCCCGCACTCGCTAAAAGAGCTGCTAACACAGCACCGGTAATTTCTTTGCCATATTTAAAGTTTCTGCCAAAGATGCTTTCAAAGATAGATTGAATTGTATTGTTCATTGTGTTTCCTGTTTGCAAACTCATTGTAACTCACTCCGGATTATACTAGTGACTCATACTATTTTTCATATTCAGGAAAAGTACCACAATTGAGTTAAAAGATAAAGATGCCAATTCACTGCAATTCTTTAATCTCTTCGAATCCAAAACTATTTCAAAGAATATTATTTACAAGTAATCATTATATATAGAAGTCGAGCAATAATCAAACTTTATTATTAATTAACAGGTAGAAACAATAACACTCAGCAAAAGATTTCATGTAGAATCATTCAGCATGAAAACATTCGATAGCAACAGATTAAAAACATCAATCTATCTTTAATCCTGTATTATTTGACTCAAAAAAACTAAGCAAATATTTCTATATGAATCTACCTCAAAATTGAGCTTCCGAGCGTTTGACACAAAAAGCTAGGCAAAAAGAATAAAAAAATTGTATCTTGCATTTCGATAAGTATTATTTCACCCTTTGGAGATGCAGAATGCATAGCGCCCAATATGCCCTTCTAATCCTCATAAATAGCTGTATTTGGACTCTAGAGACCTTCAGCTCTCATCATCCTTCTGGCTCAACAGAAGCACATTCGGCTTCAAATGCCTTGAAAAATGTGAAACATGATCCTTTTTTTTGTTTTGACAGTTCTCCTAAAGGGCAATCATGGTTAAATGAGAGTGCTTCAGGCAGTGCTGGCTCAGCAGCTGCAGCAGCACAAGGCACACTGCCCGCTCAATCTGGCTTACCCTTTTTTTGCGCAGTATCGGGCGCCGCTGAACAACCACAGCCCTTTACCTTTGATCCTCAGGCTCACCAAACATTAGCTGCAATAAACGCCGCGCAAGCTGCGTTGCAAATTCCATCTGTTGCTGCAACGGCAATCGATTCTCAGTTTTCAGGGCTGCCATTACCACCTCTTCCTTCAAATCAAGCGGCAAGCACCACTGACCGCCCTCAGCCTGCGCGCCGAACTTCCTCGAATAGAAATCCGCAAGATCACTTTCAGCCTGCCAGATATGCATTAGTGCCAGCCGCAGCAGCTGCCCCCCTACCTGATATAAAAAAAGCTTTAGAAACTATTCGTACTCCTCCACCCTTATCGCTCCCTGCACCTGCACAGTCGCTCAACCTTACCGTCGCATCAGAATTAACCGCATTTAATAATACAGATCACTCGAACCCATCACTTCGTATTGCAACAAAGCCATCGACACCAGCTGAAGAACCATCTTATGCGCCAATGAGAAGAGAAAGACGAGCAAAGAAAAATACTGAAGATGAAAGTAATGCAGCCAATGAACGCCGTAACAATAGGAAAATAGAAATCGCGTGCCACTATTGCAACAAGAAGATGCAAAAAGATAGCTTAAAAAATCACGTCATGCGACATGAAAAAAACTTTCCGTTTAAATGTTCACATTGCACATTCGAAGGAGTCGATAGATCGGACATTTCACGCCATTTTTTTAAAGATCATGGAACAGCTCATTGTCAGATTTGTAATGAATTAAAACAAGATGACACACATTCAGGTCATGCCAATGCGGCATTACGAAAACATATTCGAGAAGACCACGCACAAAAAATACAACCACATTCACATCTCAAGCAAACCAGGGAAGAAACTGCAGAAAAGGCAAGTCCACCACAACTAGCTGAATTATTAACTGGGGCAGCTGCTACAGCAGCTCATATGAATACAGCGCAAACACCAGACGCATCAACCCTTAAACAACAATCTCCACAAACTGAAAGATCCGATAGCCCTGAACTATCACCAACAACTACAAAAAAAGTTTTTGATGCAGTTATAGCTGCAGCAGATATGACTGATGACGGAAAATAAAAAAATTATTAATAATAATGCCATGGTGAACTATGTTACTTAAATCACTAAAATCCCAAAAAGTCTTCTCGCTCATAAAACTAGGTATTTTATGCACTGTTGCATTTGCCAACAGCATATATTCTTCTGCAGTTGTCCAACATAAAAGTTTAAGCGAAGCAATTGCCTATGCAATGAACAATCCCAATTCTGATAAACATGCCACCGGCAGACGAAACAATTTAATCGGCCCAGTACATCACGCAGCAGAATACGCTAATCAAGCGACAGCGATTCCCGCAGCTGCAGCGCAAGACTATCTTCCTCCACTTGTTTTTTTATCGCCTCTACCTACTACTGGCTCTATAACAGTTGCTCAACCAACTCAAACAGATGACAATCTAAAAAAAGCTTCCGACGAAGAAGCACCGACATCATACGGCAAAGTAATAAAACCGCGCACATGCGAATGTCAGGAATGCAGAAAAACACTGAGTATCACAAAATATAAAGCCCATATGCGCGCGCACCGGAATTTAAACCGTTTTAAATGCAGCTTTCCAAATTGTAGTTACGAAGAAATTAATTTGCATAATGCCGCACGACATTACAGCTCACATATCCGTAAAGCAGCCAGCGATTGCCTTGAGTGCTCCGCAATAGCATGGCCTACAGATCAAAAAAAAATGCCCCTCAGACTAGGCCGCCATATAAAAAAAGCTCATATAATTGATAAAAAGCCACACAAATAATCTAAATAGCCCCTCTAAGTTAGGCCATCAACACTCCCACGGAATGTTACAAATAGAAACGTTCTTGACATATACCCTAAATCATATAAAATATAATTTATATTAGAATTATTTACTCAATTGAGTCCTTTCACTCACGTTGCTTGATTAAATGGAGACCATATGATTAGAAAATTAATACTCTTTGGAGGCATATTTTGTGCCCTTCAAGCTTTATCTTTGCTTGGGATGAGCAGTAACGCGCACCATGCAAGAACTAAAGAGGATCAAGAGCTAACTCATTGGATGCTAAGCTTATCTAAGCCACAACAAAATGCTGATGCATTTACCACTTCAGGCTCAGTTGAAGCACACCAAAAATCGCCTAAATCTTCATCTTCGCCCAAATCACCCACAGGCAATGCGTCACCAAATTCAAACAATCACGAACAAATGTTAGCCCTGCAAAAGCGACTTGCTTCACCTTGGGCATCTCCTATAGGACCATGCATTCATCTAGCTACATCGCCTTCTTCCGGAAATCGCTCACAAAGTCCAGAAACTTTGCCCAATTTTCCTGAAACTTACTTACCTCTCAGAGAACAAGCTATCAAACATATTAAATACCTTGAAATGATTCGCATATGCACGCAAGCCGCACTTGCCGCACAAGCTACTCCGGCAACCATCATCAAACACCCAAAACCTGCAAGCAAATCCTCAAAAAGACAAAAAAGAGCGAGTCAAACAAGCATTTTAAAAGATATTACGAACAGAAAAAACAATCGCTCAAAAAGCAAGCTCGAGAAAGTAGCTGGCACGAATGAATTGAGAAGATCAGTGAGAATACAAAATCGCCAACAAAACAAAGAGAACATGGCATAAATAAAAGAAAATGGAGTTTATAATGTTTAAGAAACAGTTTTTATATAGTTTAATCTCACTATTATTAATGAGTGGCTTTCACTCTCTGAATGGAGCTTTAAATCCTTTGAGATTGGCTCACACAACTCAGGCTAATGCATCCGCAGCTAACTATTCAGCTCGTGAAAAAGCATTTGCTGATACTTCAAACCCCCGCGATTTGCAAGCTGTGAACCTTTTGATGTCGATAACTTTACTAGAAAAGGTCAAGGCCAAAAACGCCGCAACCCAACTTCAAAAAACTGAACAAGCTGCTCTTGCTGCCAATCCCGATAATCTAGAATCTGATGAATCTGATTCTGATACTGAACCCGCGTTAAAAAAAGCTAAAACAGAAAAGTTACAAGGCGATCAACCCAAAGCTAAATTAGCAGCTGACATACCTCCAAAGCGCCAGGTAGCAAAACCTACGCAGCTATCGCACCAAAAAAGCACTAATAAAAAAGTGCTGGCCGCTGCAGCTGCCGCCTCAATTGAACGCCCAAAGAGAAGGCCAACATCAAAGAATAATCCTTTATTGCCAAAGAAATCTCACGCTGCTCAAGTATCTTCAAAAGAAGATACTGAAAACCAAAGTCCAAACGAATCTGATCCTGATTATGAAGAAAGCAACGATAGCACAGGCGATGATGCAACTGATTGTGATGACGACAAACCTTCAAAAACAAAAAAGAAACCTTCGAAAGGCAAGAGCCACGCAAACCACCAGCCAAGACCTTGCACATGGCCTCAATGTAGAAAAATTCTATCGAGTAAAATTGCTCTTGAAGGCCACCTGCGTACTCACTCAGGAGAAACACCTTTTAAATGCGCTTTATGTGACAAAAAATGGGCATTAAGAGGAAATACCGTGCGTCATTATATTCGTGATCACGTTGTGAGAAAAGGATCCAATCCTGGCAAAGCAACCGTGTGCGGAACGTGCATTAAATTAAAAAACAAATCAGCCGAACTGCAAAAGCATTTAAGGGATGCTGGCAGCAATCACATAATCGATTCCAGAAACGATTAAATTTAAAAGAAAAATAGGGAAGGGGCAATCAACTATGAAAATCATGAAACACATTTTTAAAAGCATCTTTGTATTAGCATTTATAGTTGCTTGTGCATTAAACGGATCTGCACGTACATCAAATTTTACAATGTATCAAGCCGAAGCAGAATTTGTTATCCATGTTCAAGACGCTTTAAAAAATAATGCACGATTTCCGATAGATAAGAGACTAAAAGCAATTCAATCTGCCCAAACAGCGGCGCCGGATATTATTTTTACTGAAGAAGAGCTCAATCGCTGTGAAAAAATGCTTAAAATAAACCTCGCACAATCAGGCACAGTTTTAACCAGCTCTTCTATTGCACGTTTAACCATACAAGAATTTTTTACTGATCAACGTAAGGCCCAACCACAATTGTTTGCAACAATAAGAACGAGAGTTCCGAGCTTTGATGCAAATGATTATAGAAAATTTATTGCGCAGGTAACAGAACAAAAAGCTCAACTTGGAGATCGCTTTAACGAACAAGCGTTCGCCGCTGATTTTTTAAATAAACTAGCAAAAGAAAAGAATGGGCAAGTAGCCGACCAATCTTGCGCAGCTCCTTCGGCTTGCGCTGGTGCCGGATCTGCTGTACCTTCAGCGGCAGCAAAACCTCCTACACCGCCGCCTTCTCATCACATAAGCAATAATCTCGCTATCTTAGCAGCAAAACTTCGCACAAAAAAAGACGTAGTAGCCGGCACACAAGCGATGAAAGCTCGATTTGCACAAATGAGAGCTCGGCTGGCTTCTAATTTTGCTAAAGCATCGGATAGAGCTACTGATCATACTACTGAAGCAAAAAACGCTGCTGAAAAAGAAACCCCTCTTTATGGAGGAACCGACTTTGTTTCTCGTTTTGTACTCAATCACACACCCCAACAACTCTATAACGCCCATAAATCAAATTATCATCGAGACATTGCAGTCAAAAAAACTGCAGCCGCACTGGCCTTGAACGCCGCACAAGCCTCTGAAGATTCAGACGGCTCTGATGACGATGAACAACCGCCGAGAAAAAAAGTAAAAAACAATGCTGCTAGCGCTAAGAGTGTTGCGGTAAGATCACCAAATGCCAAACAAAAGCAACAAGTAGCGACTGCAGATGTTGCCAAAAAAACTGCGGCGGCGGATGCATTAAATCTTGGATCTAATGCTCAGCAAAAGAAGTCATTGAATCATAAAAAAGCTCAATATTCTTGTTCGCTCTGTCATTATAAAACCTCAGTGCGTTGCAATGCAGAAAGACATTTTATTGAAAAACACATCGATAGGAAAAACGTCAAAGATCATCAATTAACATCATGTAAAATCTGCAAAGCTAAAAAAACACATTTACGTGAACATTTAAAATCACACAATTCAAATCATATCTTACTCTCGTTTAAAAAAGATTAACCTTGAAAGGAGTTTTTTTGAAATCAACAAATACAATTCTATTTTTTTTACTGAGTATTTGCTCCATAGACTTGAATGCATCACAAGCTTCATCCACAGAAGCTGCAGATAAACTTGCTGGTGAAAATCAAAAAAAACATGCTGAATTTCAGAAACGTATTAATGAAATATTTGAATCAGACGGATATAAGAAACATGTATACTTAAGCTTACAAGCTCTTGCTGCTTTATATGATTGCAGCACGATGCCTGCAACTAATGCTGCCGCTTACCACCAAGTCAAAGCAGCGCAAGCAAGCTTCAAAATTGGAAATAAAGATTTTTTAAACAGGTATCAACAAAAGTTAAATGAAGAATTTCTCAAAGACTTTAGCGAACAATTCGCAACATCAACTGAAAATTCAGATGATGCCGCACTTCAAACCACTGAATCTGCATGCAGTTTAAGTGGTAACGCGATGAGCGCAACCAGCGAGTCAGCATCCCAGACATATGCAAAGTTTGCATTAAAAAGTGGCTCTGGCGATCCGATAAATATGACTGATAAATAAATTATTGTTGTATTTGATGAGAATCTAAGCGCTGTGCGCCAACGAAAGTATCTTGTGCTGGCAAAAGCGATGCTAGTTGCGCGTTAAAACGCTCAATTACGCGTTCCTGCACAGCCTTATGCGCGAAAACAATTGCATGCTCAATGGCCACCGCATTTGAACTGCCATGAGCAACAATTAAAGGCTTTTTAACACCGAGCAATAGAGCCCCGCCTTTTTTTGCATAATCCATTTTATTTTTTATGCCCCGGAACAATCCCTTGCTCAATAATAAGCCAATGGTATAAAGCCACGATTGAGATCGCTCAGTATCAATCCATGATATAAGCGTTTTTGCTGTTCCTTGCATAGTTTTGAGCATCACGTTTCCCACGAAACCATCACATACGATAACGTCAGTTAAATCGTCAAACAATTCTCGTGGTTCAATATTGCCAACAAAGTTTAATTTAGATTTACGCAAAAGATCATAAGTTTGCTTGACTGCCAATGAACCTTTATATGGTTCATGGCCATTCGATAAAAGCGCAATGCGCGGACGCGCAATAGCTTTGATCATCGAAACATACGCATGCCCCATCAGCGCAAATTGCTCTAAATATTCAGGCTTACAATCAGTATTTGCTCCCAAGTCCATCACAAAAACAGATCCTGATTTGGTTGGCAGAAAATCGCCAATCGCTGGGCGCAATACGCCCGGAACTCGCTCCAAGATTAAAGTGCCTGCAACTAATGCTGCGCCGGAATTGCCGGCCGACACAATTGCATGAGCTGTGCCATCCGCTACTGCTTGCACAGCGCGCACTAAAGACGAGTCTTTAGCTTGTAATACAGCTCTGCCCGGCTCAGCTTCCATGCCGATTATTTGAGTGGTATGTTCAATAGTGATAGGAAGAGAATCTAATGATTTTCCGTCTTTCTGGGAGAGCTCAAGAAGAATAGATTTAATGTGAACAGAATCGCCAAAAAGTAAAATAGGAATACCACGATTTGCAGCCTGATATGAGCCTTGTACTATTGCTCGTGGAGCAAAATCACCGCCCATTGCATCAACTGCTATCATGATATTCCTCTAGTTTCTAGTGAAAAACAAGTGGTCTAATCACTCTTATGAATTAGACTCAGCGCCGCTTTCTTCAGCCGGTGCTGACGCTTGTCTTGCTTCTTTAGCCTTAAGTGCATCGCCACGTTTAAGTGCGCGCTCAGCTTTAGTTACTAAAACTTTAACACCTTTATAATGTCCACATTCTTTGCATACAGTGTGAGGCATTAAAGGCTCTTTACAATTAGGGCATCCGCCGAAATTTTTAACCTTCATCCCTTTATTTGCAAAACGGGAATCTCTACGGGCTCTACTACGTTTACGTTTAGGAACTGGCATACGAACTCCAATGATTCAGTTAGATAAGCTTGAAATTGACAAGCTGAAATATTATTAACTCAAATTACAATTTATTTCTTTTGTATAGCTACCAATTTATCGGATTTTAGAAGAAATTGCAAAAAATGTTGCTTTAAAAGCCTACTTATCCTTGGGCGCTGTAGGTTTTAACGCAAGCGACTCGATTCCCACATTCCTATGAAGCTTTAACTTCGCAGCTATTTTGTGGTATCTTATAACTTGTTAACTCATATGATATTGAAAGAAAGCCATGAATTATCCAAATCCTCAACAAGCATTTGCTCTCCAAGAAACAGAATTGGAATATCTAAAAGTCATTCAACAAACACTCAATGAATGGGAGACTAAACAAGATAAAGAAGAATTTGAATACTTACGAGACCTTTGATCTTGACTATCTCGATTCCCATATTCCCATGCAGTTCTATGTTATTTTCCCCGCTCTTGAAGGCCAAAGAATCTCTAATATTCCAAGCTATTGAACATTGCAATGATTCGCTTTAAGCTTCGCCAATTGCAACTCAGAAAATGATGGCGATGGCTTAATAATAATGAAATGTTCGAACAGGAGTAAAATCAAAATAGCGCCTATTTCCAGGAGATAAATTTTCGAGTAAAGCTTTGTACTCATCACTTTCAAAAAAACTCATATCATGAGAATATCGTGCTTGCACTCTCATCTCATTTATTCTTGTAATAGCATATTCTTCTGCAGATTTCCTTCTCGCCCACTCAGCATCCATCCTGTTGAGTTGCTCTCTCAATATTGCATTTCGCGCCGCATTTGCTCGATCTTCTTGCAGTTGTGCAACTGCCAGCAAATCTTTTGCCAATAGTTTTTGCACATCCACGGGAATTAAATCATCAAGTGATCCTCGCGCAACGGCTTTATCTGCTTCGTTTACAAACCACTGAGTAGTATCAGCTGCTCCAAAAATATCTTTAAATAAAGCTACTCGCTCCGGCTGTGAGTCAACCCAATCTTTTTTTTGTTTTTCAGCTGCTGCTTTTTTTTGCAAAACTATTTCTTTTTCTCGTTGCATACGCAACATCTCTTTTTCTTTATAAAGCTGCTCAGAGATTTTTTGTTGTTCTTGCGCAATTTCAGCGCAATAGCCTTCATGATCTTCATAAATTTGCACGGCTTGCGCAATACTCCACGGACGACGCATTGCAACCCTACGAAACACTTGCATCTGAGTAAGCCTATCATCCTTAATCTTTTGATTTTTACTTAATGCAGGAAACAAGCGTGTTATATGAGTAACATTATGCACTTGCTCTTTGCCTGAGGCTTGCAAGCTTAAGAACAGAAAAATCATAAATAAAAGACTACATCTAAGAATCATAACAACACCTTAAATCTGAATACATATTTTATTATTAATTATAGAAGATTCATCAAGATTCGCAAAAGCCTCAATGTTTCATATAGAAATTATCTTGATTCCCACATCCCCATGAAGTTCTGCCTGATCTTGCCCTCCATCTGCAGTTCAAAGAGTAGTCCTTGAATCGAGCCCAGATCCATGCACACTTTATCGGCTAACTCATCAGTTGAGCGCGCTGTCGCGCAAGCCCGAATAATCACTCTTTCTGGGCTCATATCTTGGGGCTCTTCTAGGAGAGTGTCAGACTGGGCAACCATTGGCGAAGGGGTAAATAAAGGCATTGATTGCTCAGTAAATTCTTTTTTAGCTTTTGTTTTCTTTGGCTTCTCATCCTCTTGAGCAACCATTTCTCCAAATTCTATCAATACATCTTGAGCAGAGGTGATTACCTTTGCACCCTGCGCAATAATTTTATGGCATCCTTCACTGAGCGGATCATGAATTGATCCAGGAACCGCAAACACATCGCGCCCTTGCTCGAGCGCATAATATGCAGTGATGAGTGCACCACTTTTTTTAGCAGCTTGAATAATAATACTTCCCTTACTCAAACCGGAAATAATGCGATTGCGCGCTGGAAAGTTATGAGGCGCCGCCGCACTCGCTAATGGGAACGTACTTAACATTGCACCGCCACATTCAATGGCGCGTTCAAAAATTCTTTTATTGGCAAATGGACTTGGCACCAACAATCCAGAGCCAAGCACAATCACCGTTTTACCGCCCGCTTCAATTGCAGCTTGATGCGCCAAAGCATCTGCGCCCAAAGCACCACCACTCACAATCACATAACCGGCTTCAACTAATGGCGGCACTAATAATTGTATTGCGGATTTGCCGTATTGATTGGCATCGCGCGAACCAACTATGGCAATTGATTTGGTGTTAAACACATGGCTGCCACGCCAATAAATCACCGGCGGGAGCATATGAATAGTTGAAAGCAATGCAGGGTATTCCTCACACAGTATCGTTGCCCATTGAACCGAATGCTTTTCAATTAAGGCAAGCTCTTGAACCAACAGAGTAGCATCCTGCAATCCCAATTTGATTTTTTCTGCTTGCTGATAATTCAAGCCAAAATGAAAGCCAAGATCTGCTTCTTTCATTCGATAAAGATCAAGCAAATCGACAGTCGCCGATTTATTTTGAACCATCATTGCAATTGTTGCTGCGCCAACACCATCGATTAATGATAAGTGCAGAAGAATATTTTTATTTTCCATATTTAAAACAAAGAGAGTGAGTATTGCTACTCACTCTCTTACTTCTTTTTTCTTTTTGTTGTGTGATTATTTTTTAAAACTCAAGTGGCTCATCTTCAAGTCTTGAAGGTTCAGTGATCACCGGTTCAGACTCTTCATCTGATTTCACGTGTGATTCAAAAACTTCAAAATCATTTGATTCAGAATCAACCGTATTATGCGAATCTAATTGCAACGTTTCAGAATTTTCGGTGCCGTCAGCGCGCAACCTTGGTTTTGCATCACTGCTGCCGCCTTGCTCGCCCTCGTCGCCGCCTTCTTCTTCAAATGCAAATACTGCTGCAAGCTTTTGACCTTCATCCAAGCGGATTAATCTCACGCCTTTAGCTTGACGTCCCATAGTGCGAATTTCAGTTGGTGATAAGCGAATAATCTTACCAGCCATATCAATAAGCAATACGTTTGAATTTTCATACACAATCGCAAGACCGATCACATCCCCATTACGCTTATCAACTGGAATAGTACGAACGCCTAAACCACCACGATGCGCAACGCGGAAATCATTAACGGTTACACGCTTGCCATACCCATTCTCGGTTGCAAATAATATGTCGCCACCATCAGAAACGATTTCCATTCCAACCACGAAGTCACCTTTACGCATACGGATACCAATAACACCCGCAGCTTGACGGCCCATAGAACGAACTTCTTCTTCTTTGAATCGAATACCTTGACCATGCGCCGTTGCAAGAACGATTGAATCGTTGCCTGAACTGAATGCACAATAAGCAAGTTCATCATTATCTTTTAAGGTGATTGCGCGAATACCGGTTGCACGAATTTTTGCAAATTCAGATGCATCAGTTCTCTTAATAGTACCATCTTTGGTAACCATCACAATCTGTTTACCTTCCATATCACGCATACACAGTAGTTTTACTACTTTTTCATTCGGCTGCAGAGGCAACAAGTTAATAACTGCGCGACCTTTTGCAGTACGTGATGCTTCAGGAACTTCAAACACATTTAAGCTGTAGATTCTTCCCAAGTTAGTGAAGAATAATAATTCATCGTGAGTCTTAGCTACGAATAGATCCTGAACAATGTCTTCAGATCCTTCTAAGCTTGCCATACCCATCTTGCCTTTGCCTGCACGATGTTGGACGCCATAGGTAGCAAGGAGTACACGTTTCACATAACCTTTAAGAGTTAGTGTTACAACTACTTCTTCATCGGGAATTAAATCAGCTTCAGTCATGATATCAATCGCACCTTCAATTTTTGTGCGACGTTTATCGGCATAACCAGTTTTAATTTCTTCTAATTCTTTAATAATTTCTTTTCTTAAAATGCCTTCATTCTCAATGATAGATTTTAAGAAGCTAATTGTCTTTTTAAGCTCTTCAATTTCAGCATAGATTTTCTCTTGCTCGAGTCCGGTCAAACGTTGCAAGCGCATTTCTAATATTGCTTTACCTTGCTCATGGCTCAATAAGAAACGTTTGTTTAAGCCAACAATCGCTTCATCGGGAGTTTTGCATGCTTTAATAAGAGCAATAACTTCATCGATACTTTGCAATGCAATAACAAAACCATTTAAGATATGTTCACGCGCTTGCGCTTTAGTTAAATCATATACCGTACGTTTATAAACAATTTGTTTTCGGTGATATAAGAATTCATCAATTAATCTGCGCAAAGTGAAAATTAATGGTCTATTATCAAGAAGACCCAACATCAAAATAGAAACTGAAGTTTGCAAGTTGGTGTGCTTATAAAGCAAGTTTAAGATAACTTGCGGCATTTCGCCTTTGCGCACTTCAATCACTAAGCGTGTACCCTTTTTATCGGATTCATCACGAATGTTTGAAATACCGTCAATTACTTTTTCTTTAACTAAATCAGCCATCTTAATGATAAGCTCAGCTTTATTAACCATATATGGCAGCTGAGTTACCACGATTTGACTGCCTTTTTTAGTTTCTTCAATATCAACAACAGCACGAAGTACTAAGTTGCCACGGCCTGTTTTGTAAGCGCGAACGATTCCAGCACGGCCACAAATAATACCGCCGGTTGGAAAATCAGGAGCAGGCACTAAATTAAACAGCTCTTCATCAGTGAGAGCATCATTTGCTAAAATTGCTAAGCACGCATCAATAATTTCGCCCAAGTTATGGGGAGGAATCGAAGTCGCCATACCAACCGCAATACCAGTGGTACCGTTCACCAAGAGATTTGGCAATCTGCTTGGCAAGATAACTGGCTCAACAGTAGATTCATCAAAGTTGGGTACAAAATCAACGGTATCTTTATCAAGATCAGCTAAAATTTCTTGCGAAATCTTAGTCATACGAACTTCAGTATAACGCATAGCCGCTGCGCTATCTCCATCTACCGATCCCCAGTTTCCCTGGCCGTCTAAGAGTGGATAGCGTTTTGAGAAATCTTGAACCATGCCCACCATAGTTTGATAAACCGCTTGATCACCGTGTGGATGGTACTTACCAAGAACTTCACCGACCACACGAACTGATTTGTGGTATGATTTATTATAATGAAAACCAAGCTGATTCATCGTGTAAAGCACGCGACGATGTACCGGTTTTAAGCCATCACGAATGTCGGGCAAAGCACGACTCACCACAACAGACATCGCATAATCGAGAAACGACTCTTTTAACTCTTCTTCGATCAAAACCGGCTTTAAGCGATCTTTAGTAACCTTGTCAGAATTGTTAGGTGCATCCATAGACACGAGTACCTCTTAGATTTTCTAAATTTTTTTTAAACTTCTATTCAACATTCACCATCGTTATAATTTCACCATACCATTCTTTTTGCAAAAGCAAAAAACTTGCGCAAATGGATCTATTAAACGACTGAATTTTTTACGTTTCATCTATCATACAATGAACAGAGAAATATGACAAGGAATGGCTACCCACATTGCAAATTTTGCGATTTAAAAGTAGTTTATAAATGTAATTATTTGTCTGCATTAACATATAAAGGAAACTCCTATGCATATTAACATCGACACAATTCCTAAAATGCTTATTTCTTTTCTTTTATCATCTTCCTCATTAGCATTTGCAGGCGTAACCGATGATCTCATGCTTGCCGTTGAAACTGGCGATTTAAAACGAGTTGAGCAAGCATTAGCAAACGGCGCTGAAAGAGATGCTGTTCGATCAAGCGATGGCCATAGCGCAAAATCTCTCGCCATTCTTAAATTACAAGAAACACCCCAAGCTCCTTTCATTGTATCTGGCATAGCCGCTTGGGCATTGCCGGTTGTTGGACTTATTAATAATCCAAAATATGCATTGTTAAGTTTACTGAGCATGATGGCAGGTTTTAAACTGGGAACAAGTACTCAGCCTGGAATAACTGAAAAACTTCAAAAAGTGTATGCTGGGCCAATATTAACTTATGCAGGCTTTGCGGGTATTTTGGCGAGCGCATGGCACTCAAATGAAAACACTCTGAGTTTGATTGCGAGTAGCATGGGAACTGCAGGATTAGCGGCACTCTTTTATCAAAGTAATCAAGCGCTTAAACGTATTCAAATAATTCAATTACTCACCCCTGAAGAAGAACTACCGTTGCTCTCTGAACACACAGCATAAAAAAACTTTAAACAGTATTTAAGGTAATGCGCACGACATATTGTACGCATTGCCTTTTTTTGTTATCGAAACTGCAATAGACCATTGTCATGAGGAAACTAAATAATATAAAGTTCGCGCCTATCCCTGTTGCTATTTTTTTTATATTTAAGTAATTTTGTTCTGAAACTTAAAAGGTATTTCAACCACAATTATAAGGACAATCATTATGATGAAGTTACAAAGATTTTCGTTAACTTTATTGCTTACTCTTTCTGCAAATGGCCTTCGCGCTGATGCAACAGATGATCTTTTGTTTGCAATTGAAAGTGGCGATATTTCTCAAGCAAAAACAGCAATCACTCGTGGCGCAGATCTTGATATTTCACGCGAAGAAGATGGCCACAATGCGCGTAGTCTTGCTATCGCAAAACTTATTGAATCTTTGGAACAAAACCAACAAAGCGGCACCATCGCAACTATTTTGGCGTTAGGAGTCCCTGTTTCAGCTGCAATTAATTCATGGCCTTTTACTCTTGCTGCAGCAGCAACCGCTTTTTCAGGATACAAAGTGCAATCAAGCAGCTCGACTGGTCTTCTTGAAAAATTGCGTAATGCAAAAGTTGGCGCATATATGATTTATGCATCTCTTTTAGGAACTCTTGGCGCAGCATGGTACACCAAATCGCCATATGTTCTTGCATCAAGCGTAATCGGCACTGCCGGAGCAGCCGCACTGTTATATAAATCAACACTCATTTCAAAACGATATGAAATTTATTCATTAGTTAATCCTGATGATCAACTTCTTGAAGAAGACGCACAATAACGAGCATTTGATTTAGAAATTAAAAGAGGGACTTTGTTTTTGCAAAGTCCCTCTTTTTTTGTTCTTATTTTTTCAAGCTGTTACTAATAACGTCTTTATATGCTTGAGCGCCATCGCGCCAAATTCGCTCTTGAGTATCAAAATTGACTGCATATAAGCCAAATCGTTTTGCATACCCTTCATCCCATTCAAAATTATCGAGTAACGACCAATAAAAATATCCTCGAATATCGCATTTATCTTCCACTACTGCGCGATGCAATGCTTTGAGCGTATGATCAATAAATGTTTTTCGATAGTAATCTTGAGAATCAGCAATCCCATTTTCCGTGATATAAATAGGAATATTGCGTGGCCCCGTAATTTCATCATGCACTTTTTTAACGGCATGATAAAGACCCTCTGAATGAATGCAATAACGTTCATCATTTTTTTCAATTAACGTTGGGCATTCTAATGAAAACATGTTTTTCATCTGCATCTTTTGGCGAATTCGGAAGGTGTTATAATAATTCATGCCAAAATAATCATAGGTGTTTGGCGCTTTTGGATCATAAAATCGAATATCAACTTGAAATGGCACCGTAAAGCTAAATGAACCGTTTTTGAAAAACTGCGTAATTGAATCATGCAATAACATATTGCCATAATAGCAATAGAGTTGCTCAAAAGGATTCCATTTTCTATAAGCATAAAAAGGCATAATATTATGAGCAAACCCAACCTGCAATGAGTGATTCATTTCTTTCATCATAGTATACACTTTAACATGTGTTTGCAGCATATTGCGCAACGCAAAGCCCGCACTTTTCAAACAATTTTTTCCGGGAATCCAGCGACCATTAATAAAACTTTGCATCACATAAATGCCCGGCTCATTAAAGGTAAACCACCATTTCACGCGATCGCCAAATTCTTCCACCATAAGTTTTGAAAACTCAATAAAGTGCGGCATGTTATCTTCGCATTCAAAACCGCCTAATTTTTCAAACCACATTGGTTGGGTAAAATGATGCAACGTCATCCACGGCTCAATGTTTGCAGCTTTTAACTTATCAAACATTTCGTGATAGCGAGCGATTGCCGCGCGATCTATTGTACCCGGTTCTGGCTCCACATCTGCCCATTCAAATGAAAAGCGAAACGCTGTAACACCCAAATCTTTCATTAATTCTATATCGCGATCAAGATAATTCCAAAAATCGCACGCGCGCCCGGAATAATGGCCATCGGCAACGCCATCTTTGGTACTCTTATAGCTCCAATTAACTTCGGGAGAACCTTCACTTCCCAAGTATTGAAACGATGCTCCCGCAACGCCAAAAACAAAATCTTTATCAAAAGCAACTTTAGACATGAGTGTTTTCCCTATCCTCTAAGAGCGCCAATCTGCTTAAACTTATTGATATGTTAGCACAGCACTGTTTTGCAAAGGAAGAGTATTAACTGATAGATTGATCCATAAAAAAAGAATAGAGAAAAAGGCGGCTCATGATTTTTTGAACCGCCTTATCTTTAATCCACTCTATGCTTATTGTTTTATTATTTATATGCATTTTTTCTTGGTTTTACTTCTCTAATCGATATTATCTTTTGGGAATCATTAATAAAAAATTTGACTCTATAATCGCTTACACGCAAGCGCCATAAATCGCTATCCGCAAGACGCTTGACGTCAGTTTTAATACCAGCTTTAAAATCTCGTAGCTTATCATTAATCGGTTGTTGGAGTGCTGGAATTTCTTTGATCTGATCTTTGGCTAATTGTTCAAAACTAATAGTATAGTGCGCATAAGAAGCTAGAGCTTCCCGAGATGTTGCTGCTGCGCTTGGCACAGCTGTCGATCTCGGATCAATAACAACTTCTTCACTTTTTGTTTTATCGTGCTTTGAATCTTTTTCTAATTGTTTTTGCTGATGGCGAGCTAATCGAGCAGCTTTTTCATCTTCATCACGCTTTTTTTGTTCGCACATCATTTGTTCATATTTTTCACGCATTGAGAGTTGCGCAGCTGCAGCGGCTGATTCAACCTGAGGCAACTGCATGGCTAACGCTTTTTGCTGGCGTGCACGGCGCGCTTTTCTATTTTCTTTATTAGCAGCAGTATTCTCTTGATGCAATCTTAATTGTTTCATAGTCTTTGGGTCTTTATAGGTGAGCTTACTGCTATCGATAAGATCTGCCATTTGCTTATACAGAGGATCACTCTTATCACAATCTTTTGTGTCAAAAAGCTTGGGGTTTGCACCATGTGCTAGTAAAATAGGCACAAAATTTGGGAAACCCCACTTTAAAAACTGGCCATCATTCTCATCGATATCGCCACCACAATCAATAAATTCTTGAATATCATTTTGAGTAACGCTTGAACGAGCAATCATTTCCAATAATCGACGACTACTTCTCTGTTTAAAACAAATTAAAGCTCCATCAAGTAGTTGGAATAAATTAGCTCTCTCCTGCGCTGGAATTAGGACTTTGAGATTCCAATCTGAATCTTTCATTTGATCTCTCAACATTTTAGAAAGACCAATCCACATAGCGTTAAATGCGCTTTCATTAGTTGAATCTAATTTTGTAACAATTCCTTGCAATGTCCACACAATTTCAAAAGCGCGTTTATAGGTATCGAGCAATGCACATTCTATTCTTACTTGCTGCAATCTATTAAACATAGCTCGCATATCTAAGTTGCAAATTTCTAACAATATTTTAGCTTTACAATCTTCAAATTCTGCAACGCGTGCCTCTTGCATAGAAGCTGATTTATTCTTTAAATCACGCTGCTGTTGAGATATTTCCAAAACCATAACTCGTTCTTTGAATTTATTTAGTTCAGGCAGAATTTCTTCGAAAAGTCGCATCATTCGAGCACCCAGTTGTGGATTCTCTTCTAATTTTTTGATTTTTAAGCACCACACACAATCGGCATGATCATTATTTTTAAAAATGTTTTTTTCAATATCATCCAAAGTAAGAAGCATGAGATAATACCCATTAAGCGATCCTACTCCATTGCCTTGAATCATAAAATTGCATGTACTTAATGCCCAAATCACATTGTTAGTGTTATCTCCATTGAGCTTTTGAAGCTGGTCTTTTCGATATTGTTCATTATCGCGAAGCCTATTATATTCTTGTATTCCACGAATATCTTCAGATTTGGAAAATATATCATGTTCATTCTGTTCACTCTGAGGAAGATTATCCAGAAATTTCATGAAATTTTGAGCGCGTTCTTTCAGTTCTAAAATCACCTTAGTATCAACGAGATTAGCAATTACTTGATCATCACATCGATTTGATATCATTGACCCTGGATCCAATTCAAGCCACGCTGCATTAGAATCTTTTAAATTTTTATAGCGCTTTGCAGAAAAGTGCATTGCTAAGAGCTCCATATAGCGCGCAAATCGATAATATTCATATACAGTGAATTGTTGAATATCTATATATGCTTGTAGCTTGCTTTTCAATAATGAAAATTCAGAACCATCAATAACGAGCTTCATTTCTGCAAATACAAGAGCTCGTGCATACCCATCTAGTTTTTCGACTTCGGCATGAGTTGCAATAGCAACACTTTGAACGCCTTGTGCTCTTCGGGCCTTCCGATTTAAAGCCCTCGTTGTCGCCGCCAACATGGCTGTCGCACTATTGTGAGCACCCTGCCCAGTTGCGCCTGAAGCGCTGGCTACCGGTTGCACGTCAAGTCCAGCTGCGCTGATTGTTGCCGCACCCTTGGCTTCATAACCCGTTTTATGTTGAGAACTTGTATCTGCCGCCTTCTTGAGTTCAGCAAATTTTGGTTGCGCCCCAAAAGTTGCGACAGAACACTGTAGAAAAATAAGCACGAGAATTTGACATAAATTTTTCATTGAAAAAATCCAGTTAACAAATGCATCCATAAAATTGCTTTCAAATTACGCTTGTTTGGCATAAAAATTCTCGCGAGGGCCAATAGCTGTTACGATTATTTTTTTATTGTCTCGATCTATAGTGTATAAAGCGCGATAGCCAAGACCCATTTTAATTTTGAAATGATGAGTATTTTTGTGTCTCACTGGATCTTCTTCGCCACTAATAAGCTTATTGAGTTCTTTCATAAGTTGCTCTTGTCTCTCAGGAAGCAATCCATCTTTTACTTTTTGAGCATCTTTACTGTATTCATAAGCAAACCCTTTGCAATTACCTTCAACTGGGCTACATTTGCCAGCAGCTGCGGGTTCACTCGATGCAGCCGCTGCACCACCATTGGAATTTTTTGGGGGATTTTCAGCGTCCGCCTGTTTTTCTTTGCGATTTCTTTCATGCCGAGCAATTCTTTCTGCTTTTTCAGCTTCTTGGCGAAGGCGCTCAGCGTTTAACAATTCTTCTTTTAATTTTTTTCGCAAAGCTGCTCTTTTAGCCCGCTCTTGGTCAGTTTCAACTGCAGCGCTTTGCGTTGCACCAACAGTCAATTTGTTTTGTTTTGCAATTTCTCGTTCAAATTTTAATTTTTCATCATCCTGCGCTTTTTGCTTTTTTTGCAGCTCATCTTTTTGTTTTTGATCACGCACTTCTTGTTCTTGTATGAATAGAGCGTATATTGGCTTGTAATCATCATCGAGCTTTGCAAATGCTTCAACTCGATCAAATAGCGGAACTGCAAACTGCGAGCTCTTATGATGCATATTTGCGCCACGTTTACTCAATAGCCAACGAGTCATTACCTTATCTCTATTGAATGCAAAAAGATTTAAAAGGGTTTTACCCGATGAATCTTCAGTATCCACCGGCAATCCACTATCCAAAAATAATTTTAAAATGCTTTGTCTATTGTGTTCTGCAGCAGTAAAAAGAGCAGTTTTACCATGAATGGTTTTAAAATCAAGACGGGCATTATGTGCTTTTAATAATTTAGCAATGGAAAGATTTCCTGTTCTGGCAGCGATAATGAGAGCCGTGTCACCTTGCGCATCAACAGCATCAACATCTGGCTTATCAGCTAAAGCTGTTCGAACAGGCTCTAGTTCTCCGGCGCCGACGGCGACTAATAATCTATTGTTTTTTGCACTCTTGATTGCATCATGATGAATTTTGCCTTCAGCAGCTTGCTTATCATCATGATCGGCCACAATCTTTTCAGAAACATTTTCAGTTTCGAGAGCATCTACTGCTTGCTGAGAAACGGCACGTAATATTTTTTTTGTTTGTATTTCTTCAAAGCGAAGCAAATGAAGTAAAAATAAAAGCTTTCGATCTTCTGGACAATTTCCAGGATTAACGGCTACTTGAACCCGTGAAATACCCGGTTTCACATCATGATGCTCCACCATTTTAGCAATCCACACGCCCGTTGCGTAATTCAAAAGTTTTGTGCGACGCAATCCATAACTACCTTTATTAAAAGTAGTGACTGAAAGTTCATTTGCATCCTGTTTTTTAACAACCGTTAAAAGATTATCAAACGATTTCAGCAAATCTGCAACTGGCGATTGACTCGCCATAGCGATAGATGCACATGCAAAAAAATACGATGTAATTATGCATAATCTTTTCATAGGTTTCTTTTTACAGTTTCTGAACTATTTATTGTCGCCTGATTTTGCATCAGCATCTACATTTTGCGTGAAAGTAATTGTTTCATGCGCATAATTATATGCTCGCTCAGCATCTGGAAATTTCGCAAGAATAGCTCTGGTCGATCGCTCTTCTTGGATCAGCAAATTAATCAACATTGTCACTTGATCTTGAGCTGACATATCTTTTGGGGAACGAAGAATTAGATCAACTTTATCCTTATCTTCCAAACCATACTGAGTGATTTTATGAATAAATTGTCCCCTTAACTGATCAATATATGTTACCTTACGCACACCATCAGAAACTCCGTCTAAGTTCCTAACTTGAAATTCAGCAATCACTCTTTTTGTTACTTTGGGCGCCGCTTGAGCTGCTAAAGCGGCAGCTTGCGCGCCACCCTGAACATTGCCAGCTGGACCGCCCGCTTCTGCCGCAGTAGCCTTCATTTGTGGTTGCGATGCAGTTGCAGATCCAGTTTGAGCTGCCTGTGCTGGTGTACCAGTTGCAGCAGTTGCCGCTGGAGCGCTTGCTAGAGCGAATGAACCATAAAAAAGAGTAACTATCAATAACTTGTTCATAGAAATCCTTTATAATTAAACAAAACACAATATTTTATTTCTAATATGAAATATATATCAAATTGTCAAATCCTTCAAATCAAAGTGAAACGACTGTTTTTAACCCTAATTTTACAGTATTTGTCTTAATCACTTATATTAATCACAATCAATAATTTCGAGTGGCTCGCATTACATCTCGAGCCACTCGATTTAAAAAAATCTTACATTGGCTGTAATTAGCACTTATTTACTATAAAGATTGTGAACTTTCAGATATTCGGTTTTCGCTATTGGCATAAATTTTCCAATGATAGCTGGCTCTTCACTATCATAAGAACCATCTACATGCGCCACAAAAAATTGTTCCTTATCAGCAAATTTACCGTAAACTTTGCCGATTACCTTGCGATCAACCGTAAAGAATCCATATGCCTTAGCATGTTTATCTTTTACAATAATAACGTCCTCGAGTTTTACAGTGTCGCAAGTGGCTTGAAAACCCGAGTCTTCATACTCTTTTGCTTCTACATGTCCCAAAACAAAAACTTTCTTTGATGTTTCCCAAAACCCATAAAAAGCTGTTGCTAACAGTTCGTTAAAAGGAACGTCCGCTTTCAAACGCTGTATGTGATGCACTGCATCGCCTACTTTCATAGAAATTATCATCGGACAAACTGTATCTCCTGCGAAATTTGACTTTAAATTTGTTCCAATGGAGATAGTATGCGTAAAATTTGATGGATAGAGCAATATCCCTTCTTTTTCTTTAACTGATGCGTCGGCAGCATCATTATCATTGATAATGTGCACCGAATCATGAACATCGATTGCAAAAGCTTCTTGGGCTCCTGGCATGAAGCACGTTGGTGTTCCCAAGGCTGATAAAAGTTCATTAGGGGTAATAGCTTTTAGACCTTTTTTGAAGCCCTCCTCTTTTCGTGCTTTTTCATCAGTAGATTTAATATCGTTACTGCCACGCACATGTTCAAAAAACTCACTAAATTTATAGCATTCAGGCATTGAAGCACCAAACACCGTCGCATCAGTAGTCGCTCCGTTGATAAAAACGTAAGGCTTAAATTGTTTGTCATTCGCAAGAACTTGCAAACGTTTTATTGCTTCTCGATTATGATAGCCCCCACCAAAACAAGTTGCTTGATACACCTTTTCAGATTTGATAGTTGTTCCTAAAAAGCCAAGCATATCCTGATGATCAGTTATCGTTAATCCGCAATTGTGTGCAAATCCTGTGGCAAAATTATGCATATCGGTTAAATATTCTTTTTTAATTGGGCACAAACGCGCGCGTTGTTGAACACGCGGAGCAGTATACATACCATGACCACTTATATAAAAAACCCAACCTTCCGACTGAGGAACAAAGATTTTTTTGAGCTCTTGCCAATTAACTTTATTTCGCAGCGTCCATAGAACAGCGAAACGAACTGAATCCATCAATGATCCAAGTGCCCGCCCTAATTTCCATGCAGATTGAGTTAAACTACTGCCATTCCAACTTTGCAGATCACTTTTAAGTTGAGCAACCGTTAATGGAATCAGTATCTGCTTATTTGCAACATTAAATCCAGTAGCAATCTCATTGGCTTCTAAACTTTTTGGGATCATCAAATATTCATGCGTATTTGCACATTTATAAATCACATATCCATTTAATCTTGCTTGTCTTATAAAACATTCGTATTGCTGTAAAATTTGAGGATTTTTATCAATTAAATCTTGAAATAAATATTCGCTTTCCAATGCATTGCGCTCTTTTTTGATTCGCTGTTGTTCTGCTATTAACAGCTCTTTAGCCTTATCTCTCTTTGTTTTCAGAGAATCTGCTTCTATTTTGGTTGCAGCATTGATTTTATCACTTTTTTCAATGTAATCAGACGTCCCTAAATTAGCTTTTAGAGTAGATGCATCACGATAAAGTTTCCTTTCAGCTTCACTAGCATCCATATCTAGTCTATATATTTCCATATCTAATGAACTATTTCGCTTTATCAAATCAGCAGCTAATTTTCTTTTTGCAAGCATGGCATTTCTATCTCGTAGATTTAGGCCATATTGCTCCTGAGTATCTTGAATCAACTTCAAAAAAAGGTCTTTATCTTGACCGTGTTCAAATTGAGAAGCATGAGTGAGCCATGCATGCAGAATTGGCGCGCTCACCACAATTGGACATTTGCCGTAGTCTAATGCAGCGTGAATTTTTTGAAGCAAAAAACCGCCATAAAAACCAAGAACCGACTCTGCTTGAGCATCCAAAAGCATAACCACATTCCGGGCGTTTCCTTGTGCTCCATGAGCAATCTCAGATACAAGGCCTAAACCCATAACCGTTAATAAATTCATAATAATTGAACGAATCTTCATAAGACACCTCCTGAATAGGGTAAATTCTTTCCATTTCTACTCTAGAGACTACCATTTATTTTCTACTTGTCAATTAAACACAGGTCGATTACACCGATACTAAAACATCAGGGAAGCCCTTCAAATAAACCCTCATTTTACAAATTTATCGTATTTGCCTACACTGAGATGAAAATCACCTTTAATTACCCCAAAAAAACCTGTTGAGAATATGGACATAGCAAAAATAAATCTGAGCAATTACGCTCCTGATAAAGTGAGAAACTTTTCAATTATCGCCCACATTGATCATGGCAAATCCACCCTTGCCGATCGCTTGCTGGAATTTACGGGCACACTATCCAATCGTGTGAAACACGAACAATATATGGATAAACTCCAGGTTGAAAAAGAACGTGGCATCACGGTGAAAGCACAAACCGCAACCATGTTTTATGAATATAAAGGCGAAACTTATTTACTCAATTTGATTGATACCCCGGGCCACGTTGATTTTAGCTACGAGGTTTCTCGCTCATTATATGCCTGCCAAGGCGCACTATTACTTGTTGATGCATCGCAAGGCGTTGAAGCGCAAACAATGGCAAACTTCTTTTTAGCTTTTGATCAAGATCTCACCATTGTTCCGGTGATCAATAAAATTGATATGGCAGCTGCTGATCCCGATCGCGTTGCATTGCAAATTAAAAGCTTATTCGATTTCGATCCAAAAGAGGTTATTCGTGCCTCAGGAAAATCAGGCATTGGTATCACCGATATTCTCGAAGCAATCATCACGCGCGTTCCTGCGCCTAAATCAGATTTAAGTCAGCCTCTCAAAGCATTGCTCTTTGATTCTTGGTTCGATTCATATCGCGGCGTTATTTGTTTGATCGCTCTGCAAGATGGCATGCTTAAAAAAGGTGATATGGTCACCCTTGCGCAAGCAGAAGCAACCTATGAAGTTCTTGAATTAGGATTAATGTACCCTGAACTCACGCCAATGGATGGCCTCTATGCTGGCCAAGTAGGCTATGTGATCACCGGCATGAAAACAGTGAAAGAAGCGCGCGTGGGCGACACATTATTCCATCAAAGAAAACCAGTAACTCCATTTCCTGGCTTTAAGCCCGCAAAACCAATGGTGTTCGCGGGTATATTCCCCGTTGATAACGAAGAATTTGAACCATTGCGCGATGCAATTGAAAAATTAATGCTCACCGATGCGAGCGTAACTATCGAAAAGAAAACATCGGTTGCACTTGGCCTCGGATTCCGTTGCGGATTCTTAGGCTTATTGCATATGGATGTGTTTAAACAACGCCTTGAACAAGAATATGGCCTCACCGTTATTGCAACAGCGCCAAGCGTGTTATATAAAGTTAAAATGTCTTACACCGGCGAAATAGTGAATATTGAAAGCCCTTCCGATTTTCCAGATCCGGGAACCATTGACGAAGTGTTTGAACCCATGATCGATGCAACAATCATCGTGCCAAATCAATATCTTGGTAACCTCATTAAATTATGCGAAGAAAAACGTGGCATCCAAAAAGATTTAAAATATATGGATGAACAACGCGTAATCTTAAAATACAAACTGCCCCTCAATGAAGTGGCAACCGATTTTTATGATCAATTAAAATCGGTGAGCTCTGGCTACGCTTCATTTGATTATGAAGAATCAGGATACGAAGCGTCTGATTTAGTAAAAATGGATATCTTATTAAACGGCAAAGCAGTTGATGCTCTTTCAGTTATTGTTCACCGCGATAAAGCGTATTACTTAGGCCGTGAACTGTGCGAAAAACTACGCGCCGTAATTCCGCGACAACTTTTTGAAGTTATCATTCAAGCTGCACTTGGCTCTAAAATCTTGGCCCGTGAATCAGTTGCACCATTACGTAAAGACGTTACTGCTAAATGTTATGGCGGCGATATCTCTCGTAAGAGAAAGCTTCTTGAGAAGCAAAAAGAAGGTAAAAAGCGTATGAAGCAAGTGGGTAACGTTGAAGTTCCTCAAGAGGCGTTCTTAACTATCTTGAAACGATAAAGCCCCACCTTTTTGCCTCTTTTATTTTAAACCTGATAATCAGAGTCCAGAAGAAAATAACCTCTTCTGGACTTTCTTTTTTCATCTTGTCTTTTTTATTGACTATTTGGCAATTAGTGGTACGATTGAGTTTATACTCTAGCTCCTAAATTTTGGCTTTGAGAGGGGACAGTTCCTGCAGAAATCATACAATATGGTAAGGTTAAATCATGAAAAAATTATTTATTTTAATTAGTTTATTGGCTCAAGCACTTTTCTGCAGCCAGATCTACGCGTCGGCTTTATACTGCGGCCAGCTCCATGGATCCGCTGGACAAAATGCCCTTGCAAATCCTATAGGCACAATTAGCTCGGCAGGATCACGCCAAAATCTTAAAGCTACGTTCGAAACAGGCAAATTTGCAAAGACTGCTGCCACTGTTTCGCAAAATGCCATACAAAAAAAAGAAATTGATAAAAAATTCAAAGCATCATGCAATCCTGCTCTTACTAACAAAATCGGCAAAGAAGCCACCAGATTAAAGACAGTTGCACGTCAAAAATCGTTTACTCAAATGCCTACAATAAACGAAAACGAAACACTTGCAAACGAGCAAATAAAGAAAGAAATTGCTTCGCTCAAGCCTCTTATAGTGCAAGATTCTGCAGAGAAATACGTTGCTCCAACAATTATGGTAGAACAAGCTGAGCACAACAAAGTAAACGATGAACTCAGTCAACTAATGGCTGGAATAGTTGCAAACCATGTTCGATCAGCGAAAAAAATTAGCAATGAGATTGATGCAATTATTGCAAGGATTGATAATCGTGCGGCGAAAGCGCCAAACGTTCAAGAAAAAAATAAAATTTTAGCCCGCTATTATGTATCATGCATTCTATTGATTGAAAAATTAGATTTTATCGAAAAAAATGGCTTAGTAAAGTTTACAGAACCCAAGAAAAAGCTGGAAGTACTAAAAATTAGGTTGTTCATACAAATAGAAGAATTGAGTAAAGTAATAGAAGCTCACAACAGATTTGATGCAACACTCAAACAGGCCGAAGAGTATTTACAGCAAGCTAAGGCAAAAGTGTATGATCAATCGCTGCTATCAAAAGCTATTAAAGAATATCTTGCCTGCCAAAAAATTATAGAAGACATGAAAAGTAACGAAAATGCTGATTCAATTCAAAGAAAAAAAGATCTTAATATTCTTCACGATCAAATCTCAGTGTATATCATCGAATTTCTCAACACTTTCTTTTATCATACAACTAGTGCAATATCTCAGATTTCATTTAACACATCATCTGATTTTCTTCATAATTCTAATCAAAAAAAAGCCGCATGGCCGCACGTTAAAAATAATATCAAAATAGTAACATTTTTTGTCGGAAAGAATGAATTTTTTGTTCAAAATGCTTTAATGGCACCCCATTGCGTTCACGCTCTTGCAGCATTAAAATTAAAAATGGAAGCTTTCTTAGATGCTGTGAAGCAATTATTTATAAATCTAGAAAAAAAGATTCAGGAGATTGATTCACCCGAGCAACAACCGCTCGAACAGTGGACCCAGATAACTCACAGAATATTTGCTCAGTTACAAATGCTCGACAGTTTTACTATTTGGCCGAGCGATTTTGCACCTAAAGCACAAGAAAAAGTAAAAGATATTAAACAAATCAAAGACCGCGTTATAGCACTTATCGATAAACAATTCGCACTATGCAAAATTATAAACGGCCAAGTGCTTGATGCGATGACGCCATATGATGAACGGTTGGCATTACACCAAAAATTACATCAAGTTCTTATGCTTTCTGATGCGCCAAAAATTAAACTCACACAAGAACAAACTGAACGCTCGGCAACAGTTTTAAATAATAACGCGGTATCTCTAGTGACAAAATATCTCGAAATGTTACAAAGTAGCTTGATGGAACGTAATACACCGCAATGGCGCTTTCCAGAATCTATCGAAAAGCTGCTCTGGCATTTATTAGAACATTTTTGTAAATATAAGCTCAACATAAGCGAAATTGATGAATTCGATCAGATAGATCGATATTATCCAGAAATCAAAGTAAAACTTATGAACGTTATTTTGGATATTCAAAATGAAATAAGAAAGCAAATTAAAGAAGCTCAACTTACTAACCAATCCCATAATGATTTGATAGCTCAAATGCGTTATATATATTTATTCCTAGAAAAATTAAATAAATATTTAGTTCAACTCGGACTCGATCAAAACCTTATAAATATTGAACCTTGTCTTGCAGCTTTGAACAAAAGACCCGCCAATCTGTTGGAACAAACAAAAAAAGAAAAAGATGTAGCCGAAAAGCTGATGTTTGATTCTTTAAAAATGATTGACGAAGATCTATCTGAAAAAAATTATGTTGAACTACTCAAGAATGTAGTTAGTTTGCTCGCCAAAGACAATCTTATTGGTAGATTAGGTTTTGCACCACCCCAAGAATCAATCATTGCGGCAAGAAATGCGTTAGGTAAAAACTTCCATCTTGTGTTGCAAAAAAATCTCATAGAAATTCACGGTGAAGTCTCTCAAGCGATTATTCATGCCAACCTAGCTCATAATCATCCTGATAAACAGATATGGCAAACAACCTCAAATCTACTTAATAAACTATTGGAGTTCGTACGCAAGATTCACAAATCAGACATAACTCATTACTTCGCCGCTGAAAAATATTCTCAAGAAAGAGATAGAACAGTAGAATTATTCACCCAATTAAAAAACATGCTATTTATTTTCATCGTGTCTTATGAACAAGAAATCAAGAAAAATATCAACAATTTGGCGATTGAAGCTTCTATCATCGAAAACCAAATCGTGCAATTCGATTGGGCAACAGCTCAATACGAAAAAATGCATAAAGTTCTCTTTCATTTAGGAAAAGCTGATAAAGAAATTGATTTAATACATAGAATCGTTGCTCTTAAAAGAGCTTTAGCAAAAACTTTACCCGACAATCAAAATGCTCAAAAAGAAGCGGCGCAAGAATGACACGAAAATCTAAAGAATTAGGCACACCCTAAATTTAAAAAAATTAATGTGAGGTTATGATGAAAAAATTATTTATTTTGTTCGCTTTATTAGTAGCCCAGATATCATTTTGGAGCCAACTCTATGCTTCTACCGGTCAGCCCGCAAAAATCAGTGGTGAAACATCCATTCCAGTGGTAGCAGTTACTGAAGAAAGAGATGATTCAACACAGTTGGTTGATGAGTTGAATCAATTAATGACTACATTAGAATCACAGTATCCTTCGAGGGATAAAAAAATTAGTAAAGAACTTGATGCTATTGTTGCAAGAATTGAAATCCGTGCAAGCAAAGCCCCCAACATTGTAGAAAAAAATAAGATTCTGACACGCCTTTATGTATCCTGCATCATATTCATTGAAAAAATAGGATGCATAGAAAGAAATGGTTTCCTTAAATTTACTGAGTTAAAAAAGAAAATTGAGATTCTAAAGATACGCTTGTTCATGCAAATTGAACCGATGTGCAAAGCAATAGAATTTGATGCTACAATTAAAAAAGCCGAAGAGCATCTAACGCGTTCAAAGCAGACAAATTATGACGTAAAAGAAGCTTCACAATCCATATCCCAATTCCTTCTATGCCATAAGATTGCGGATCAAATTGAAAATAATGAAGCTGTGGATTTTATTCAGAGAAAAAAAGAGCTTGCACTCCTTCAAGATAAAATCTTTGCTCATATTATTGAGTTGTTCGATTTTTTATTTTTTCATGTAAATAGATCAATACCCCATCTTTCATTAGAAGCATCTGACTTTTTTTGCAAAGCAACACAGACAAAAAATGCCGGATGGTATTGGATTAAACGGAATATCGAATGTTTGGCTTTATTTGTCGGGAAAAATGAATTTTTTATTCAAGCCGCTTTTCAGGGCTCAACTCAAGCTCAAAATATCGAAAAAGTAAAATTAAGTATGGAAACTCTCTTACTTTCTCTTGATCAGTTATTTTTAAAATTAGAAAAGAAAGTTGCTGATTGCAGCTCAGAAAACCAGCAAACCCTCGAAAACTGGGCTCAAATAACCAATAGAATATTTGCGCAATTTCAAATGTTCTATGATGTTGCTGCCTTGGATGGATTATTTACCGCCAAATCAAAAGAATTATTGAAACAAATCAAAGAAATCAAAGAACAAATAATTGCTACAATCGATAATAACCTAGAATTCTGCCACAGTATCAATGGCACTCAAGAATTAAATTCAGCGCTATCTGAAGACAAAAAAATTGCTTTATTGCTCAAAGTTCATGGGTTTCTTATGTTAATGGCGCCCAATAATCAAACAGCTCAGGCCAAACAACAAAAAGAACACATATCAAAAGTTATATGCAATAACTGGGCGCCTCTTCTCATAGAATATCTCAAGCGGTTACGTAACAGCGATATTATAGGTCAAGCTTCTCAATACTTTTTCCCGGGACACATAGTCAATCCTTTATGGCATTTATTAGAGCTTCTTTGCATTAATAAGTCAAACATAAAACCGTTGAGCAAAGAAGAGCACGAACTGGTAATGCACCATTATACAAAATTAAAAAGAAAGCTTATGAGGAAGATTCTTGCTATTCAACAAGAGATACAAAAACGAACCGTGAACCGCACATTAACTTTTCAAGCACATGAAGATTTAATATCTGAAATGCATTCTATATACCTGTTCATGCAAAAGCTAAATCAACAGTTTTATGAAATTGGACTCGAACAAAATCTTATAAATATGAAGCCAATCTTGGAAGCGCTTGCAAAAAGACCTTTTAGCCTCATTGATCAGGCAATCAAAGAAAAAAATGATGCCGAAAAACAAGTTTTGAATGGCATAAAGGAGCTGAAATCTGATTTATGCGAATCAAACTATCATAAACTTGTGCAAAACATAGATCTTCTCAATAAAGAAATAGACTTTATAAACCAAATAGGTGGAGGTCTATTTCTAGAATTTAAGCAGACTGCATTAAACGCTTTAGGGAATAACTTTCACCGCATAGTGCAAAAGTATTTAATGAATATATATGATTTAAATGCGCAAGCTATCGATAAAGCTTTAATACATCAAGATGGAACTGTGATATGGTCAAAAAGTTTAGATCTGCTAGAAAAAATTTTACATTTTATACAGCAAAATCCTAAAATCTACATCAAATGTTTTTTTGCCAATATAGGCATGGGGCAACTAAAGAATAAAACAAAAGAGTTATTGATTCAAATAAAGAATGCTTTATTCCTCTTTGTAGTATCCTTTGAGCAAAAAATTAAGAATGATATCAATACAAATGCAGTGTTTGACAAAGAAATCATTCCGCAAAAAATCAATCAATTCCGTTATGCAATACATATTTATGAAAAATTGCATGAAGTTTTTTTTGAGTTAGGTCAATATGATACAAAAATTGGCCTCAATAATAGAATTAACAATCTTCTAAAGGCATTAGAAGAAACAAGCGCAAATACAATAAAATTTGAGAAAACTATTGCAATAACACAGAGGGTTTAATATGAAGAAGACTATTTGTTGTATGCAGCTTAATAACGCAAAGTTTGAAACCCAAGAAGATGAGTTATGAATAAGTTATTATCCATTATACTACCGTCTATACTCCTCTTTTTTGCCAATCAAACTACTTTTGCAGCGCAAAAAAAAGTAAGCGTACTATCTCATGGTTTAAATGCTCCAGAATTTCCTCTTCCTGGGCAAGTTGCAATAAGTAACGTTAAACGTGCAAAAGAAAAAAAGGGGGCAAAAAGCCAAATCGGTCAGCACAAAGGAAATGTTGAACTGCAATCTCCTGTCGACTTCAAGCCCAAGGCTCACACTGCTGAAATGGCTATCGATCAAGATCCATATTTAGATCAACGCGTTATTGCAGTGCGTGCACAAATCGAACTTTTCAAAGCTGCTATTGATCATTCCAAATACGATGCTGATAAAATAGTTTTGGCTCAACACAGACTCAGAGAATTAATGGAAAAACTCCAGAACTTCAATCCACAAATTGCAAACGATTTCAAAAAGTGTGTCGATGATTTAGAAAAAGAGCACAAATTAAAGCAAGCAATTAATAAGCAAGTACTCCAATCTTCCAAAGAAAAAATGATCGTACTTTCCAGGCCAATAGAGCCAATTAATAAGCTGAGCAATAATGCCAAACCAATTCACGCAAAACAAAAAAATTCTTTAAGCATGATAGATGAAAATAATGAAAACGTTAATCAACCTGTTCATGAGCAAGATCTCGATTTAAAGGCACAATTGCCTCCACTCGTTTTACCTTCTCACTTTCAGCATAAAAATCGCCAACAACTACAAGATTCTATATCAGCAATGCACGAGCAAGTGCAAGCTTTTAGATCGGCAATCGAACAAACTCCATATAATCATTTTGCAATTCTTTATCAACAGCAGCGTATGTGCCAATTGTGGGGAAATCTTGAAAAATTAAGTCCCGCAAAAGCACAAGAGTTCCAGCCGTATATTGCTGGTTTAGATAAAAAAAATGAAATCTATACTAAAATTAACAAATTTAAGCTCCACACAAAACCCATTTTTTCAGAAAAAGGTGTGCATAATTTTCCCCCAAAAAAAGGAGTACCTCAGATTGATGAATTGGAAAGCCACCTCAAAAAAAGCAAACAAAAAATAAAGCAACCAAACCTGCGAAACGCTATCGATCAAAAACACACTGCAGAGAACAATTTAAAACTTATGCAGTTGCCCTCAGAAATAGCCGACTTTCATGCTCCAAATGCGCAGATTAAACTTGGTACCATTCAGGAAGTTAATGAATCTCTCAATTTTCCTAAAAAAACTAAAAACTCTAAAATTGCAATAGGAAATCTCTTTCATAGAGGAAAGCCTGAGGACTTATTCAATCTCATAGAAATTCGTTTGAAAAGGAAGAACCTAGAATTCATAAAAAAAAGAGCCTTACGGATTACTGCTGATACAATTCAAGGAAATGATTTAGAGAAAGATTTTGTAAAAGAATTAAAGCAGCTTTTTAACGCATTAGACGTGCTGGAAGGATTTAACGCTTCAAACAAGGCTTTAGCTGAAAAAATTGAGAAATTAAAACAAGAAATAAAATTCAAGATCGACGATATAGACACTCAAAGCTATGAACAGTATCTGGATTACTTTGAACGACAGTTTAAAGTAATCCAGTCAGAAATAGCGCGTTGTGATGCAATGCCTTCAAACGACATTCAAAGATTTAAAATATACCATGCCCTCAGAATAAGGCAGCTCAAGGCAAAATTCTTATTCCGACCAGATGAAGAAAAGCTTAAAGTAAAATTTAACGAGTTAGCAATATCCATGGATTTAGCTCTTAAGCCATTGATACTCATTGCCAAAAAAGTAGCTGCTGAAGCATTTGTGCGTTTAGAAAAAATAATGAATGCAAAAGAACCACAATTTCAAGAGTTAAACCACGAAATTGAACTACTGAATAAACATCTTGCCGACTTAGCCGCCCTAGATTCAGTAGAGGCTGACTTATTAATCAAAAATCGTGCGACACTCTTTAAAAAAATCGAACAAGAACTTGATAAAATTTTTAAAAAATTTGAACAAGATTACAAGGTTCTTTGCAAGGAAAACGACCGGTATTACAATCCTGCTCGCTCCCGCTATAAAGAAAATATAAAGCTCAAAATCATATTGCTCAAAATTATTGATCCATTAAAAGCACAGAAATATGAACAATCTTTCACGATTCAATGTGATATTATTTATTTAATAATTGAATTAGAGACTCACTATGCACAGTCTATTTTAATAAACAGCCTTGAACAGCTCAAGCTACAAATCGATAAGCTCAAAGCTCTTAATTTTCATACGGTTGATAGCTATGAAAAACAATTCACACAGTATAAAAAACGCGAAGACGCAAAAGTTACAGTAAAGAAAAAAGAAGTCCAAGATAAAATCCGTACACACACTCAATTGTTTGAAGAAGGATTAAAGCGCTTTAAAACAGAACCTTCTCTTGGCGCCGCTTGGATCATCAAGAAAGAAATGCAAAAAAATCTTGAAGAATTAAATACTTACCGAATATTAGACTGGCAATATATCGAGCCGTCTTCAACGATTTTCGAAATTATCTATAAAAAAATGCAAAAGCAATTTGAAGAATGTACGCTTCATTCAAAAGCCCCTCTCGTTGCTCCCAATGTAATCAATACTTATATTAACGTATTAGATACCCTTACCAGCAATTGGGATCGATGCTTCAAAGAATATGGGGTTCATTGCCAAATTACAACGCTTCAATCGTGGGACAAAACAGTCTCGAAGGCACTCGGACAGTATGAACATGAACAAAGACAAGAAATACAGAGATTAACTCAAGCATTCCGTGAGCACAATGTTGAGCTTGGTGACCGTTTTAATAAAGAAATATTAGAGTTTTTTAATAGTCAGATTGCCCCTCTTCAACTTGTGTGGAAAAAATACATCGCTGAAGGCGCAGCTCGCTTGCAAAAAGTGCTGAAAGAACTTCATACTACGCCAGCAGTCTCGTTAGATTTTTATTATTTTGAGCTGCATGTTCAAAATTTAGCAAAACTGTTTTTCCTTAATATTGCGCAATTAAAGGCTGCGCTCAATAGAAAAAAACTTGAAGCAAAAATGAATGCGCATGTGGCAAAAATAGAAGCACAATTGGCATCCGCTCAACCCGATGTGAAAATAATATGGGAGCATCTCAAAGCTCTTTGGGATTATAAAGCTGCGCAAAATGTTGATGATCCTGAGATCCGATATGTAGAAAAAATGATTGCTGATATTTCAAAAAAAATTATAGGAGCTCAGAAACACTATGGCGCAAACCCTGATCAAACACATATGCAAGAATTATTTGAAGATCTGAAGCTTATGCTCGCAGAAGATACTCAACAGCCACAAGATCCTTCTGACTCTCCATTAAAAAAAGCAAAAATTAATTTTATCGATGCATATTTAAAAACTATAGCTTATCTCTATGATTCACAAAAAGCAGGATATGATTATCTGGTGACCTCACAAGCTATAGTAGAATATCTCAAATGCCGTAAAACTTTAGAAGAAATGTCACATGCTCGAACCGCTCTCACTCAAAGAAAAAAAAGGCTCAATAATCTCTTAGATAAAATCTTTGATCATATAATCGCGTTTATTCAAAAAGTCTTTGATTTAGGAAATCGTTCGTTGCTTCACGTTTCACACGAAAAAATAGAAGGCTTCTTTTGCTCAGAACACGATTTCTTTCAAACTGATCGCTCTCCTTTTAAAGTAAAAAATCATGGCTGGCGTAGTAGCAAAAAAGTTCTGGAGGTATTATCTCATCTCATTAGAAAAAATGAATTTTTTTGTGAAGCCGCACTGCTTGCACCCTATCGCACGCAAGAAATCGAACAATTAAAAAACGGTTTAGAACGGCTTTTACTTTCGTTTGAACAATTATTTATTAAACTTGAAAAAAAAGTATGCGAAAATAGCGTTTTCGATGCCTCGACACTCGAAAAATGGGCTCAAGTAACCCGTAGAGTCTTTGCTCAGATTCAACTATTCACGGGCTTTGATGCAATAAAAACACTGTTTACCCCGTGTTTAAAAGAATTATTGACACGCATCGAACACATTAAAGAGCGAATAATAGACACTATCGATAAAAAATTGGCTATGCAAGTAACAAAGATCAAAGAAGAAGCTCAGGAAACAGCTCTACGTGCAGCAAGCTTTAATGAACTTGAGAACAGCTCTCAAACAAGAAAACAAGATGTTCAAAAAACAGAGGCCGCGCACAAAAAAGATGCGCAAGCAGGCGAAGATCATTTAGTAAAAAATCAAGCCCAAAACAACTTAATGCCCAACGCTTCTCAACTAGCAGGTCACATCGACTGCATTCCTCACCTCGATAAACCAATGGCAGATGAAGACGATAACATAATTGCAACTCTCAATCGAATCGGAGAAAATCGCCATGCAAATCAAATCCTCGCTGAAGAAGTAGAACGACACATTGATGAATTAAACGAACTCATCTCGCCACAAGAAGCACATCGGAAAGGTTATTTAGAGTCAATTTCATACAGAAAAGATATGCAAAAACAGATTATCATGATTGATAAAGCTTTAGATGATTTAGCGCTCAATATTGATTGCCCCGCAGAAATGGTAATAGCTCTCCGCAAAAAAGCGCAAAAAGTTGTGGATCTTGCCAAGGCTGTGTTAAACAGAAAAAAAACAGTACAGGGCAAGAAATAGAAGAATAAAAAGGAATCTCATGCTTTTTTCCCCCTTTTTAAGCTTCAAATCAAAAATTACAGGAAGAAATAAGTTTATGCCCAGTAAAAATGCCATATCATGTCAGATCGCAAACCCTTAATTGACTATTTGATAATTTATGGTACCCTTATTATTAAGGAGCCTAAACAATGCGTAAACTATCAGTATTTATATTATTTTCTATTTTCGCTCTTTTCATTGATCAAGCCACTTTTGCTTCTCAAAAGCAAGACGCCGGCCAAGCTTCATGCCCAATAAAAGCAGCTGCCGAACAACTTGCCGCTGCCCCGGCCGAACCTATTCACGCGCCCGTAGTACCGCCTATTGCTCTTTCAGAAAAAGATCTCACAAAGCAAGCAAAAGCTATCAAAGAATTTGTTCAAAAAATCGAAGGTCTCTTACTGAGAAATCAATTGCATGCTCAAAATCGTGATCAAGATAATTTAATCATAGATCTTCCTCAACTTGCAGATCAAATCGACCGCTTACGCGAGTTAAATGTGCAAATGGCAGATGAATACAACAAAAAAATGATTGCAATCAGAACTGAGATCGAAAAAAATTGTGAAGCTGATAAATTACTGACTGAAGAAGTAGAAAGACACATTGATGAATTAAATGAGCTTATTGCACCAAAGAAAGCGCATCGTTCAAGCTATTTAGACTCGGTAGCTTATAGAAAAGATATAAAACAACAAATTAACACCGTTGCCAAATCTTTTGATGTTTTAGTAAATAAAAAAGAATATCCCCAAAAAGCTTTAGAGTTTCTTCACAATAAAGCCCAAGAAATGGTAGATAAAGCTAAAGCTGAATTAATACGAACAAAGCAAAAGAGATCGCTAGAGCTAACTGAACAAGAAAGAATCGCTCACGATCAAAAATATCTGGCCAAAGCAAAAAACTTAGTAGAGCAAATAAACAAACAATTACATGCTATCGATCCAGATTACGCTCACATTGAAAAACTCATTGCAAAATTAGAAGCATATTATATAAAAGATCTTGCTGAAGACTGCAGGTTAAAAGTTAAGAAGCAAAAAGAAGAATATTTAACAAAAAATTTAGTTGCTGATATGGCAATCTTACTAAAGTTAAGAAAAGAAGCCGACGACAAAAACACGCAAGCATTAGAAATTAAAATTAACAAAAATTTCAAGTTTCTTTTTGCCCACTTTAAAACGGAACCCCAGTCAGTAAAGCCTCTATTAAATGCCATATTGCCCAATATGAATGAAGTTCTGCAGTTTGATCTTCAAGAATTAAAACGTGGTAGCACAAAAAAACAAAACAAGATCTTAGAGCGAAATAAGTGGCTTACGCCTTTTTTAAAAGTCGCGCAATGCGCAGACCGCCCACTCTATGATTCATTTAAAAAAATTCAGCAAAAATTTGAAAAATTAAAAAATTCGCCCGTTAAATGAGGTTATGATGACTAAATCAATGGCAATCACTTTTATTATTCTGTGCGGCATCTTAAGCCAATCAATAGCTCAAGCGTCGGCTGCAGCATCGACAACATCTTCTGGCAAAGAAAACCAAAAGACTCTCAATGCTGGCCCATCGCTTTTGCATGCAGGATCTAACCCGCAGATCGGCCTTCGTGCTCACACCATACCAAGAACTCCTTCAGCAGGTGCTAAGCGAAAGCCGACTTCATCAATTCAACCCGCAAAAACGGTAAACTGTGATCCTGCACTCGTAAAACATGTAAAAAATAATGATGGCTCTATGCAAATCGCAGATCTTAGTCAATTTTCACAACAAAACGCCGCAGCTAAAGCTCTGGATGACTTTGGATCTTTAGTAACCGCTCTCAAAAAATTAAACCCAAGAGTTACGATTAACCAAATTCAAAAACTTGAAGAAAGAATTAAAAAGCCTTCAAAAGCAAAACGTAAAGAAGCTGCAGAGCAACAACGGGTAAACCATCCTTCTCCTAGCGAGCTCAAGCAAAAAAAAGAAAAAATCAAAAAACAAAAAAATGTTACCTTACACAGCAGTCCAGTTGTAGTAGAAAGAGATGGAGTAACGACACTTGAGGATAGAATACCCGCTTTTAGCAACGAAGGTCTCAATTTCTTTTTATCAAGACTTAAAGTAATTTTAAGGCGCGTGCACAAATCAATTGAATTTATTAATACTTCAACAACTACGCAATTTTATTGTCGCAAGGAAGATGCCACGAGCGATAATGGATGGCACTATCTCAAATCAAATATTCGAGATTTGATCAATCATATTGGCAAAAATCAATTTTTATTAAAAGCCTTGTTACACGCTCCGCACTATGCTCAAGAAGTTCGAGAGCTTCAGTTTATTTTGGAAAAAATTGTCGACGCTTTTTATGATATCTTTGAAGATCTTGAAGAACAAGTTAAAGCGTGCGATTTATTCAGTGTAGAATTTGAAAGATGGTTTCAAATAACTCATCGAGCTTTCAATCAACTCCAGTTAATATTCAATCACGAAGAATTAAAGGTACTATTTACAGCGAATACTAATTCATTATTAGCTGATATCAAAAACATTAAAGAACGCACCATTGAAATGGTAGATAAAAATAAACAACTTAATAAAGTTGTTTTTGAAGGAGCTGATAGATTTGATCCTTCAGTTTCTCATCGCTTGCAAGTAACAGTTTTGCATAACCTTCATCATTATCTTATGTGCATAAGATGTGGAAGCAACCTATCAAAATCACAAACAGAAAACATCATAAGATTTCTGTGCGGTCATGCAGAACTTCTTATAGTTGACTATTTAAGAATACGAATAGATTGTGATGGCAGCCCTCTAGCATCATGTTGCAACTTCACTATCAATGAGATTCTTTTAGATTTCCTTGACCTTCTTTTTAAAAACAAATCCAGAGAATTAGCATTTAACAAAGAACAGCATGAGCTTATCTTAAGCTATAACACACACTATCAACATAAGATTGCTGCAAAAATTCTCGATATCCATGAAAAAATCAAGAAACAAAATGAAAACGGCACATTTAACTCTGAAGAACAGGCTCAATTATTCTCTCAGATGCAACAACTTATTGATGTTCTTGAGCATATATAGGTTAGATTAGGTTATTATGAATAAATCAGTAGCAATCACTTTTATTATCTTGTTTGGCATTTTAAGCCATTCGGCAAGCCACGCTTCGGCCGCTGCATCTCCCACGCCTGCTAATGCCAAAAATCTGAAACCTTTGCCGAGACTTTTTCACGCAAGTCCTGTTAACGGTGGATCAAGCGCTGGCGGTATTCGCGCCAAAGTGCAATCACAAAGATCTCCTGGATTTCCAAAGTTTGATGCTAGAACAGCTGAATCATTAACCACTGGATCAGCTAAAGCTCCGTTTTCTCAAAACAATGCACACAGAAATAGAATAGCTGACCCGCGAAAAAACATTCTTTCAGAACACCGAAATCCAGAAAAAACTAAAAAATTCACTGGCGAGTTGCAGCCTTTAGCCCTCGAACTCAAAAAAATGAATCCTCAGATGGCACCAACCTTTAATGATCCTCTTGTTCAACAGCATCAGCTGAAGGCAACTATCGAACAACTTTTTGGTCAAATGAAAAAAATGATAAATGCTGATCAACTTGCTTTAGAAGCTGCCGATCAATTGGATGCTGCCATTAATGAAAAAATAAAACTGCTTGCAAACAGCAATCAAGCAGATGCTCTTTTAAAACGACATATTGAATTACAAATAAAGTTTCAGGAAAAAGCAATCAACGTATTGATCAAACATTTTATAGAAAATCCGCACTCTATGAGCTTTGATAAGCATGCTCTTAACGCACGTTTTTATTGGCTTCTAAAAATGTATCACAAATTAAGAAAGTTAGATCCAGCTAAAGCGCAAGTATATAATCAGCCTATTAACAACATCCATAAACTCATAAAATCAAAGCTCAAACAAAAGGCATTGAATTGCTATAAGGAAATATACTCCCAATTAATTTTAAAAAAGCCAAATTTCGATCGCATAGTTGCTCGATTTAATGAAATGCAAGCGATTGCAAACCAACTCAATTCAATGAACAGCCAGCAAACATTTGCGCAAGTCAATGAAGCGATAAAAAAAATTGGCATTATGATAAATCACTCACCGATACATTACTATCTCCATTGCATTGCAATAGAACTCAATAAACTGTCTCTTGATATAGATAAAATTGATGAACTATTTGATGCCGTTTTGGAACGCTTCACGCATCTTCCTAATGCTTTTTTATTGTATAAAACGCCAATCGCATCTATTATCGCAAAACTTGAAACAGTAATATATGAGAAATTCCTATGTATTGACAAAGAATTAGCGGTTTACCAAGGCCTCCCCGCTCTCTCTGAAACGCTCAAATCAAACCTTTATCAGCTTGCATGCCTTATCAATCATCTTGAAAAGATTGATTCACAAAAAGTTGAGCGTTACAAAAAAGCATTAATAGAAAAAAGAGCTTACATTGGAAGATACGCTCGCATTTATGAACGCGGGGAAGTATTTCTGATAAAACTACAAGAACTCGAAGCGGCAATTAAATATACTAATGAAAGAGAATCTGATGCATCTCGAGTTGAAGAAATCACCCATCTAATGCATGTGATTGAAGGTGAACTAGCACAATTAAAACTAATTGCGCCTCAACAAATGGTTCAATTCCAAGATTTCATAAATCAAGTATTATCAGCAGCAATGAAACACATTAAAGAACTTGAAGAAAAAATAAAAAAAGAAACAAAAGCAAGTCCATCAAATGAATATCTTGAAAAACAATGCCATGAAGCACAGACACTACTTGAACAGATTAAAAAGCTTTTGGAGGCTGAATATCCTGATTATAATACAATAGATAGTCTCTTTGAAAAATTAAAGCAATTTGCAAGACACGAGAGTGACGTTTCCGAAAATGAAATGCATCTTTACGCTCGAATTGCTGAAATTAAGGTCAAAATCCTTCATAACAAATTACTTTTTTGTTTAAAATTCATCCCAAAAAGAATCGCTGAGATTAAAGCCAAATGGGAAGAAAAAATTTTGGATAATAAAAAAATACACGAGCTGCAAGAAAGCCTTACACAAGAAATTTTAAATGTATTAGATTATCACACAGATAGTGGCTACCACCCAGCATATAAAGCTGAAATCATCCAACTCGTTGAAAAAGCCTGGCCTTATATATTCCCTGATGCGAAGGATCAGGCTGAAATAGCTCTTAAAAAGCTTAAAGAGCTCAACAATACTGAAAATAAAAAGATTTTCGTTGAAGCTTTTAATGAACTAATGAAATTCATAAAAATAGCACAGTATGCTCCTGCAGGTGTTCGAGTAATATTCCAAGAGCTCTATTGCCAAATGACGTCTTTTATTATTGCTATTGATGAGCAAGAAATCCAAATAGCCCTTGAAATCTTATATAAAAAAATAGAATCGGGAAACACAATAGATAATGAAATCACACACTTTATTCAACGCATGGAAAAATATATCAAGATTAATAGAAATAAATTGAATTTTTGCATGGATATTTATCGATCTATACTCAAAAAAATTATCGATCAAATGGAGCTTCTAAAACAAAAAATCAAAAACGATCCTGCCACAGAGAAAATGGCTACTCTTGCAAGCTGGTCTCTATATTTCGTTGCGCTTGAAAATATTATTTGTGAACTTGAAAATACCACGAAAGAATCTTGCGAGAGAGAGAAAGCGATACTTGATGAACATCGTCAATTATTTTTTGAAGAATATTGCTTGATTATTAAAAACCAATTAGAGATTGCTACTCATACTCTCAATGAAATGACTCAAAAGCTAAACATTGACGCAATCAACAAGCAGTTACAGCAAATAGTGAATAATGCAGAAACCATTCTAAACCAACATATTGCACAATATTTTAATAAAAATATAGATCAGCCAATTTTTATTTCTTTAAAACAAACTCTTTTAAAACAAGCTCGACTGCTCGAAGACGCATTCTTTAATCTTGTAACAACAATAATGAAAATTTCAAATAACGATCCAACAATACAATTAAAACTGTGTGAAGCACGCAAATCGGTGTGCTTAGCGCACCAAAAACTCATTGTAGCACTTAATGCAAGAAACTTAATTGCATTCAATGACAAGTTATCAAAGACAATTCAAGATTGGAAATCTGCAACCCTCAGCGTTTCTACACAACCTGCAGTTGCGTGTTCCGCAGGAGTTCCTACTGTTTAAAGAAAACTAAAATAAATATAAATACCAGAATTAAGTAGCAATAATTTTAAAACAAACAGCATTAAAATGAGGTTATTATGAATAAAACGATAAAAATCACTTTCATTATTATGTGCAGCATATTAAGCCAGCCAAAAGCTTATGCTTCAGCTGCAGCTTCTCCAACAGTGGAAAACAATGAAAATATGAGGCCACTCAGCGCAAGCCCTACCGCTTTTCGTGCAAGCCCTACCGCTTTTCGCGCAAGCCCCGTAGATTTTCGCTCAAGCCCACTTGGTTTACGCGTCAAATTAAAGCCACGAAGTCTATATCCAATAAATGGTTTGCAATCTCCCTTGAAAGCCACAACAATGAAACAAGTTCCTTCAAAAAAAGCTTTCACTACAACTACTCCGCTTACTAAGAAAAGTTCGCCTTTTGATCGCATCGTTGAACTCAAAGCCTTGCTTATTAATAAAATTGCTTCCAAGCCAAATAATCTGGAAGGTCTTAAAAAGAGTAATGCAGAATTATTGCCCTTGGTAACTGAACTTAAAGGGTTAAATTCAAAACTTGCTGAACCATATATTGAGCTAATGCAGCAACAAGAAGATCTTGCAATACAGCAGCAAAGACAGCTTAAAATGAATATCATTGATCTTATTGAACACATGGAAAAATTGGTAAATGCCATTCCTCTCGATAAAAAAAATGCTGAAGAATTGGCCAATATAATTCACAATAAAATACAAATACTTGCAAAAGTTAGTTCATCCGACGCTGATCAATTGCAAAAGCGACTATTGGCATTGCAAATCGAATTGCATGAAAAAGCAATTAATGCATTTATGCAATATTTGAGATATACAATAAATTCTTACCTTCCTGATATTAATACTCTCAATCATAATTTCGATTTGCTCATACAAAGCTATGAAAAACTAGAAAAGCTTGATCTCCTTAAAGCGCAAAGATGCAAGCGAGATATTGATGCCGTTCATGAATCTATTATTAATTGCACGCTCAAGAAAAAGGCTCTTAACTGTTACAATGAAATACGTGCTCAATTAATATTAAAAAAGCCAAACTTCGATCACATAATCCCTCAATTTAATGCGATGCAAGCAATTGCAAATGAACTATCTCGAAAAAATGCCCCAAAAATGCTTGAAGTCGTCAATAAAGCCTTAAACGACATTGGAATCATGATCAATCATGCATCAATCAACTACTATCTTCATCACATTCAAAATGAGCTCGGCAAGCCACAACGAGACATACAAAAAATTGATGAAATGCTTGACGTTGTCTTTGTGCAAATCAAAGATATTCCAAACTGGCTCTCAGTTTACAACGCTGAAATCAAAGCAATTATCGCAAAAATGGAAATAATCATTTACTCAAAACTTGAGGATATTGACAAAGAATTAGCGGTTTATCAAAGCTTACCTACTTTATCAGAAACACTCCAATCAAACCTTTATCAGCTTGCATGCCTTATCAATCATCTTGAAAATCTTGGTTCACGAAAAGCTGATTACTACAACAAAGCATTAATAGAAAAAAGAGCTTACATTGAAAGATACGCTCGCATTAATGAACGCGGGCAAGCATTTCTGATAAAACTAAAAGAACTCGAAGCGGCAATTAAATATACTAATGAAAGAGAATCTGATGCATCTCGAGTTGAAGAAATCA
>Ga0366818_10062_pt1 | contig 46180 bp, 31 predicted proteins | sample TotcelFGM3001N14_FD_207090 | JGI IMG/M metagenome (GOLD analysis project Ga0366818, IMG submission 207090) | Enriched cells from coal bed in the Powder River Basin, Montana, United States - Total cells FGM rep3 HSBNCT.FGM.300.1.N14 ...
GATGTGGTGCAAGTGCTGCGCGCCGTCAGTCTTTCGCCCTTGCCGCAATCGCCCGCGGTGATCGAGGGCCTGCTGAACCTGCGCGGCTGTTTGGTGCCGGTGCTGGATACGCGAAAGCTGTTCGGTTTGCCGCCCCGCGAGTTGCGCCACACCGACCATTTCATCGTGGTCGTCGCGGGCGGACAAGTGGTGACGCTGCACGTCGATCAGGCGACGGATCTCGTGTCGTTGGAAAGAGATCCTCCGGAGGCCGCGCCCGCCGAGGGCCGCGGGCAACTGCTGGAGTTTGTCGGCAAGACATCCGCCGGGCTGGTGCATGTCCTCGATCTCCCATGCCTGCTGTGCGACCAGGCGGCGCGGGTGGTCGTCGAATCATTGGCCGGACGGACGGCAACGGAGGTGCCCCGGTGAGCGACAACGCTTGGACGGAAGCCGGCTATGCAACCGTGCTGCGTTGGTTCGGCGCACGGACCGGACTTGCTTTTCGTCCGGATCAACGTCCCAAGGCGCGGCACGCAGTGCGCTGCGCCATGGACAATCTGGGCGTCGCGGATCCGCATGATTTTGCGCGCCGGTTGGAACATGACTCGCAAGCGCTGGACGAGTTGATCATTCAGTTGACGGTCCCGGAAACGTATTTTTTTCGCGAGCCGGCCCAGTTCGACTATATCCGCCGCGAGATTCTCCCCGAGATCCACCGGCGGCGCGGGGCCGATCGATCGATCCGAATCTGGAGTGCCGGCTGTGCTTCCGGCGAGGAGGCGTATTCGCTCGCGATGCTCTGCACGCAACAGGGCCTCGCTCGCCAGACGCAGATTCTGGCCACGGACATCTCGCCGCTGGCCCTGGACAAGGCGCGCCAGGGGATATACGGCGAGTGGTCCCTGCGGGGGCCATCCGCGGCCGCGGCCCGCAAATACTTGCGCGCGCATGGCGACGGCTATCGCCCTCCGCCCGCGATCCGTCGCCTGGTGCGGTTCGAATTGTTGAACCTTGCGCTGGACGTGTATCCGTCGTACGTGACCGGCACCGTCGGGCTGGATCTGATCCTGTGCCGCAATGTCTTGATCTATCTGGATCGGGAGACGATTACCGAAGTCGGCCGCAGGCTGCACGATTGCCTGGCGCCGGGCGGCTGGCTGATCACCGGCGGAGGCGATCCGTCGGTGGAACAATACGCCGATTTCGCCAGCGTCGTAACTGCGGCCGGCGTCTTTTACCGCCGGCCGCTGAAGCCGGCGGTTTTCGAGGTCCCGCCGGCAGTGAACGGATTTGCGCCGGGCGACGCCGCCAGCCAGTGCTCCGGTCAGTACGACGCCGGGTCCGCTACGATTTGCGACGGGCTTGGGGCGGACGACACAGCGATTGTGATGAGGCCGGCGGCCAATGGTGCGCGGCCCGCCACAGACGGCGCCGAGTTCCTGAGCCAGGCGGCGGCGGCCCTGCGGTGCGGCGCCTATGGCGAAGCGGTTCGGCAGACCCAAGAGCGCGGGAACGATCCGAGGGCCTGTGTGCTGCACATCAAAGCGCTGGCCAATCTCGAGCCGTCGCTTGCGCTGGAGGCGGCGGCCGCAGCCGCCGGGCGGCACGCGCTGTGCGCGGAGTTGCATTATCTGCATGCCGTGCTGCTGATGGAGTTCAACCGCGACGCGGAAGCCTCCCAGGCGCTCCGGCGCGCGGTGTTTCTCGACCGCTCGCTGGCCATCGCCCATTTTACGCTCGGCGCGATCCTGCAGCGCCGCGGCTGCTGGCGAGACGCCCGGCGGCATTTTCGCAACGCCCACGATCTGTGCGCGGCTCGGCCGCCGGACGAAATCGTGCCGCTGACCGACGGCGAACCGGCCGGCCAGCTGGCTTCGGCGGCCGCGGTGCAGATGCGTACAACCGAAGCGGCTCTCGGGAGGCGGTCATGACGGTGCAGGGCGACAGAACGCGGCAAGCGATCGGCTGGGAAGCCCTGAAGGAGCGCCTGGTCCGCGCCCAAGCCGGACTGGCCGCCGCCGGACAGCTTTCGTCCGACCAGGCCAAGGCGGTGATGGATCATCGGGCGCTGGCCTTGGCACGGATCCCGGAGGCGGCCGCACCGGCGAACGAAATCTTGGAAGTCCTGACCGCTCACCTGGCGGGCGAGCGGATTGCCATCGAAATCCGCTTTGTCCGCGAGGTCTATCGTCCCGCCGGGATCACGCCCGTGCCCGGCTGTCCGCCTTTCTTGGTCGGCGTGACCAATCTCCGCGGCGAGATCTTGGCCGTGCTGGACCTGCGGGAATTTTTCGGCCTCCCGGCACCGCCGGGCGGTCCCCCGCCGCAGCTGATCGTCGTCGGCCGGGAACGCCCCGAATTCGGATTCGTCGTCGACGAGATCGGTGAAGTTACCAAGTTGCGGATCGGCGAGGTGCTGGAGCCGCCCGCCTCGGTGACCGGTCTCAGCCGCGATTGCCTGCGCGGCGTAACGGCGGGCGCCTTGCTCGTTCTCGACGGCGACATGCTGCTGAGCGATCCCCGGCTGGTCGTCGACGAGGCCGGCGTTTCGTAGGACAAGAGGGAACCGGCCGATGATTGCGAATCGACAGTCCGCCGCCGCGAGCAGACAGACCACTTTCCATGCCGGCCTGGCGCGTGCCGTGCTGAACAGGGAGAACGCAGCATCATGGACAAGCAAGAACTGACCAAACGCCTGATGACGACATTTCTCGAGGAGCTGCACGAACATACCGGAGCCCTGAGCGATGATTTACTGGCTCTGGAAAAAGAACCCGGTGAGCCGGAACGCGGCGAACGGCTGAAATCACTGTTCCGCTCGATGCACAGCTTGAAAGGGGCCGCGCGGGCCGTGGGCGTGGGATTGGTCGAACGGGTTTGCCATCGCCTGGAGGACGTTTTGACGGCGGTGCGCGACGGCCGGCAGACGCTGACGTCCGAGTTGGTTTCCCTGTTGCTCGAAGCGGCCGACGCCATCGAAGAAGCCGGCATGAGGCTGCGCGAGGAGCAGCGGCTGACCGACTCGCCGTTGGACGCCTTTGCGGCAAAACTCGATCAGCTCTCCGGCGCCGAGCCGGCGAACGCAGCGGTGGTCCCCGACCGGAAACCCCTGCCGGTCTCCGCACACGCTGTACCGCCTGGGAAATCCGTCCTCGCCCTCCAGGATGCCGCGACGATGTCCGCGGTCGCCGCCGCCGTTGCGCCCGGACCGAGCGCGGCGGCAGGGCTGGAACCGGCCCCGGCGGGCCGGGGAGAAGCGGTGCGCGGCGGGCAACGGACGACCGGCGCCGCACGAGCCGCCGCGACGATCCGCGTCGCGTCCGAAAAGCTCGATTCGCTGCTGGCCCACAGCGGCGAACTGCTCGTGGCGCGGCGCCGCGTCGAGCTGCGCGGCGAACGCGTGGATCGCGTGCGCGAATCGGTCGCGGACTGGCACGGCCAGTGGCGGCGGGTGGAACAACCGCTGCTCAAATTCCTCGGCAGCCGAGCCGCGGATGCTCCGGCGCGGCCCGCCGGCCTGCCGCACCGCGTGACGGCCGTGCTGGAAGACATCGGCCGGCGCTTGCGCCAGCTCGAAAAGGACCTCGACCAACTTTCTGGCGGCGTGGCATCCGACGGCCGAGCCCTGCGGGCGGTTTGCGATGCCTTGGATGAAGAGATTTATCAGGTTCGCATGTTGCCCTTTGCCGAAGCTTGTGGCGGCTTGGAGCGGGCGGTCCGCGATCTGGCCCGCGCCGCCGGCAAGGACGCCGTGGTGGTGCTCCGCGGCGCCGACGTCGAGGTGGACCGCTCGGTGCTGGAAGGGCTCAAGGATCCGTTGCTGCACCTGGTCCGCAACGCGGTCGATCACGGCATCGAAACGCCCGCCGAGCGTCAGGCGGCGGGCAAGCCGGCGCGGGCCACGATCACCGTTTCGGCGGCGCTGCGCGGCGACCGCGTCGAGATCGTCGTGACCGACGACGGGCGCGGATTCGATGTCGAGCGGATTCGCGCCAAGCTGCGCGCCAAGGGGCTTTTGGTGTCCGAAGACGATCGCGAAGTGGCCCGGCAGGCTTTCTTGCCGGGCATTTCCACCGCCGCGATGGTAACCGATGTCTCCGGACGCGGCGTCGGGCTCGACGTCGTTCAAGACCGCATCGAGTCGCTGCACGGAGCCGTCGACGTCTCGTTCCAAGCCGGCGCCGGAACCAGTTTCGTCTTGACCGTGCCCTTGACGCTCACCACGATTCATTGCGTGCTGGTCACGGCCGGCGGCTCGACGTATGCGGTGGCGACAACCAGCGTCGGCCAATTCCTGCGCTTTCGCCCCGGCGACGTCTGCTCGATGGCCGGCCGCGACGTGCTGCGGCTGCCGGGCGCGGCGCCCATCCCAGTCGCCTCGCTGGCCGAGACGCTCGGTCAGCCGCGGCCCGCGGCGCCTCCGGCCGAGAAGGTCAGCGCGGTGATCCTGACGGCGGCCGAACAGAAAGTCGCTTTCGTCGTGGATCAATTCCTGACCGAGCAGGAGGTGTTGGTCAAGAGTCTGGGAGCGCGTCTGAAGCGGATGCGCCATGTCACCGCTGCGACGCTGTTGGCGAGCGGTCAGGTCGCGCTGGTTCTGAACGCGGCCAGCGTGATTCGCACCGCGCTGAGCCGGACGTCGCGCCGTTTCGCGGCCGACGCAGCGCCAACCGTTTTGCCGCAGCGCCGGCGGCTGCTGGTCGTCGACGACTCGCTTACCACCCGCACGTTGATGAAGAGCATCCTGGAGGCCGCCGGCTACGAAATTCGCATCGCCGTGGACGGCGAGCAAGCGTGGCGGCTGCTGGCCGAAGAACCGGCGGATCTGGTGGTCACCGACGTCGAAATGCCGCGCATGGACGGGTTTCAACTGACCGCCGCCATCCGCGGTTCAGAACGGCTGGCGGAGTTGCCCGTCGTGCTGCTCACCGCGCGCGGAAGCGACGCGGATAAACGGCGGGGACTGGAGGTCGGAGCGAACGCTTATTTGGTAAAGAGCGGATTTGAGCAGCAGAACTTGCTGCAGACCATTCGGCAGTTGCTGTAGAAACAAAGGACGCGGCCCATGCTTCGGGTCTTGGTGGTGGACGACTCGGCGACCGCACGCGAACTGCTCACGCAGGTTCTGGAAAGCGATCCGGCGATTGCGGTCGTCGCGACCGCAACCAGCGGCAAGCAGGCGCTGCGTTTGACGCAGGAATTGCGGCCGGACGTGATCACGATGGACATTTACATGCCGGATCTGGACGGTTTTCAAGCGACCAAAGAAATCATGATCGCGGCGCCCACCCCCACGGTGATCGTCTCGGCCAGCAACCAGCTCCATGCCGTCGAGACCGGCATGCAGGCCCTGTGGGCCGGCGCGCTGGCGTTGCTGTTGAAGCCGCCCGCTCCCGGCTCGCCGGGATTCGAACGCGCGGCCCGGGAACTGATCGAAACGGTCAAGACGATGGCCGAAGTCAAGGTCGTGCGGCACTTTCGCCGCCAGCCGGCGGCCGCGCCGCTGCCGCCGGATCGGGAACGCTGCGGCGCCCCGCGTTTCCGGGCGATCGCGATCGCCGCTTCGACGGGCGGTCCGCCGGCCCTGTGCCGCTTGTTCGGCGGGCTGCCGGAAAGCTTTCCCGCGCCCCTCCTGGTCGTCCAGCACATGGCGCATGGATTCGTGGAAGGATTCGCCAAGTGGCTCGACGCCACCGTGCCCGTTCGGGTGAAGATGGCCGAAGACGGTGAAACGCTGTTGCCCGGGGTGGTCTACGTCGCCCCCGAACAACGTCACTTGGGCGTGCGGCCGCGCGGCTGCGCGGCGTTGTCCGGCGGCCCGCCGATCGGCGGCTTTCGACCGGCCGCCACCCACTTGTTCCAGTCGGCAGCCGAGTCGTTTGGCAAGCAGGTGGTGGCCTTGATCCTGACCGGCATGGGCCGCGACGGCGTGGACGGACTGCGGCACGTCCGCGATGCGGGCGGTGTCACCGTCGCTCAGGACGAAGCCAGCTCCGTGGTATTCGGCATGCCGGGAGCGGCCATTGCCGAGGATCTGGCCGATGCGGTGCTGCCGATCGATCGCATGGCCGGCTACTTGGCGGCCCTCGTCACGGGCGGCGGTTGGATGTCCGAGCGGCTCGACGTGAAACAAACGTAGCGAATTTTTCAAAACGGGAGAAACGGCTCATGTCTGCTTCCTGCGCAACTCCGCCCCGCGTTCGCGTTCTGGTTGTGGAAGACAGCCGGACGCAAGCCGCCCTGATCGCGGCCATTTTGGACTCCGACGACCGCTTGGAACTGATCCACATCCTGGAAGACGGCGACCAGGCGCTAGCCTGCCTGCGCCGCGAGGCCGCTTATGAACACAGCACGCGTCCCGACTTCGTGCTGCTCGACCTCCATCTGCCGAAGAAAGACGGGATCGAAGTCCTCCGCGAGATGAAGGCCGACGCCGAACTCCGCTCGATCCCCGTCGTGATGCTGACCAGCAGCGACCGTCAGGACGACGTCGTGAACTGCTACGCCGCCGGGGCCAGTTCGTACATCACCAAGCCGGTTGATCAAGAGGGCATGGAACGGGTCCTGAAGCTGGTGAGCGACTACTGGGGGGAAGCGAACGTGCCTGCCCGCCAAGTTTCATCACCGTCGTAGCCCCGCTATCGAGGCCACTGCCGTCTCGGGGTACCGAAACTAACGAATTTTTGGCTCATGCCGATTGAAACGGTCAGCCGATGCATATTCTCGGGTTAGACCGCGCCGTGCGGAATAACCGGAATCGATGAGCCGCAGGAATACTTAGGGGGGAAACGCGATGGTTCGTCGTGCGATTTCGGCCTTGCTTGCGTGTACCGTCCTCGCCATCAGCCTGTCGGCGACGGCGGCTCACGCCGATCAACGAGCCTTTAACCGTGTCTGGGGCGGAGCTTACGGTCAAAACGATTGGGAGCGATTCTATCACTATCCGTACGTTTTTTACCCACAAAACTTCTGGGGGAACGAATACTACCGCAGTGCCGAAAGCCTGTACTATCGGTATCCCCCTGAAATGAGAATCCCGGTGTACGACAAGAAATGGCACAACGAATTGCCCAACGGGCAACTGTACCATTCGGGGCACCATTTCATGCTGGACATGTTCTAAACCTGTCCGTTCGAAGACTACCCCTGTAACGCGGGCCGCGTGTGGGCTAACATATCGCCCACTTGGAAATACCTCGGCCGATTTCTTGTTACAGGGGATGTTCCGTGAAACAGCATCGTGAACTCCAGGAGTGGGTGGAAGAGATGGCTCGCATGTGCGAGCCGGACCAAATCGTCTGGATCGACGGGTCGGAAGAAGAAAAAGACCGCTTGACGCAAGAGGCGCTGGCGACCGGCGAATTGATCCCCCTGGACCAGGAAAAGTATCCCGGCAGCGTCTATCACCGCACCGCCGTCAACGACGTGGCCCGCACCGAAGACCTGACGTTTATCTGCACGACGTTGGAGGAAGATGCGGGACCGACGAACAACTGGATATCGCCCGAAGAGGGCTACCGCCGCGCCGGGGAAATCTTTCAGGGTTCGATGCGCGGCCGGACGATGTACGTGATCCCGTTCTCGATGGGCCCCGTCGGCTCGCCGTTCAGCAAGATCGGCGTGGAACTGACCGACAGCATCTACGTCGTGCTGAACATGCGGATCATGACCCACGTCGGCAAACGGGTCTTGAAGCAGCTGGGGACTCGAGGCGAGTTCACGCGGTGCTTGCACAGCAAGGCCGAAGTCGACATCAAACGCCGGTTGATCCTGCACTTTCCCGAAGACAATGCGATCTGGAGCGTAGGCTCGGGCTACGGCGGCAATGTGCTGTTGGGCAAGAAGTGTTTGGCGTTGCGGATCGCCAGTCACTTGGGCCGCAGCGAAGGCTGGCTGGCCGAGCACATGCTGATCATGGGGCTGGAGAGCCCGGAAGGACGCATCGAGTACGTGGCGGCGGCGTTTCCCAGCGCCTGTGGCAAGACCAACCTGGCCATGCTCATCCCGCCCGAAGGGCTCAAAGTCAAGGGCTATCGCATCTGGACCGTGGGCGACGACATCGCCTGGATGCGGATTGATACCGACGGCCGGCTGTGGGCGATCAATCCCGAGACGGGGTTCTTCGGCGTGGCGCCGGGAACGAACGCCAAGACCAATCCGAATATGCTCAAAACGATCCGCAGCAATACGATCTTTACGAACGTGGTGCTGGGCGAGGACGGCACCGTGTGGTGGGAAGGGCTGGAGGGCGAGCCGGCGGAGGAAGCCTGGGATTGGCAGGGCCGTCCTTGGCAGTCGGACACGAAGGACGACCAAGGCAATCCGATCGTGGGCGCTCACCCGAACAGCCGCTTTACCGCTCCCCTGACGCAGTGTCCCTCGCACTCGTTCCGCACCGAGCACCATCACGGCGTGCCGATCTCCGCCATTATCTTCGGTGGCCGCCGCGCCCACTTGGCGCCCTTGGTTTACGAGGCGTTCGATTGGGAACACGGCGTGTTCGTCGGGGCCACCATGGCGTCGGAACGGACGGCCGCTCAATTCGGCAAGCTGGGCGAAGTCCGCCGCGATCCGATGGCCATGCTGCCCTTCTGCGGCTATCACATGGGCGATTATTTCGAGCACTGGCTGAATATGGGCAAGCGGATGACGAATCCGCCCAAGATTTTCCACGTCAATTGGTTCCGCACCGATGAACAAGGCAATTTCCTCTGGCCGGGATTCGGCGAGAATCTGCGGGTCATCGAGTGGATCCTGGATCGTTGCCGAGGCGATATCGACGCGGTCAAGACGCCCATCGGGTATGTCCCCACCGCGGACGGCCTGGATCTGACGGGACTGGAAATCTCCAGCGAATCCCTGAACAAGCTGTTCGCCGTCGACCGCAATGACTGGTATCGTGAAACCGACGGCATGGCCAGCTTTTTCCAATCGTTCGGCAATCGGTTTCCCAAAGCTCTGTGGGAGCAACTCGACGGCTTGCGGCTGCGTTTGCGGGCACCGTTGTCGCTGATGCAGCCGGGCTCGGAGTTGCGGCCCCTGGCGAGCGAACTGAACGAAGTCATCGAGCGCGAGAATCCGCACGTCTTCAGCATGCTGTCGGAGTTCGGCAAGCGGATCTATTTTCCCAAAGGCATTCTGTCGCAGAGTGCGGAGGCCAAGGAAAAGGCCAAACGCTACGATGCCACGATCGGCATTGCGCGGGAGAATAACAAGCCGATGTGCTTGCCGTCGGTGATGCAGTTCTTTCCCACGCTAACGCCCGCCGACGCCCTGACCTACGCCCCGGCCACGGGCCGCGAGGATCTGCGGAAACGCTGGCGCGACGAATTGCTGCGCAAGAATCCTCTGCTGGCCGAGAAGAGCTTTTCCCTGCCGATCGTCACCTGCGGCGTGACGCACGCCATCAGCCTGGTCGCCGACTTGTTCGTCGACAAAGGCGACATGGTGCTGATGCCGGACAAGTTCTGGGAAAACTATGAACTGCTGTTCGGCGTGCGATATCAAGCCCAGTTGGCCCTGTATCCGTTCTTCAACGCGGCGGGCGGGTTCAACGTCGAGGCGCTCCGCCAAGCGCTGGCCACGCGGGCCGGCAGCTGGAAGACGATCCTGGTCTTGAACTTCCCCAACAACCCCACCGGCTATTCCATCACCAAAGCCGAAGCCGATGCGATTACGTCCGTATTGTACGACGCGGCGGACGAAGGCCGCAATCTGGTGGTCGTCACCGACGATGCCTATTTCGGCTTGTTCTACGACGAGAACGTGTATCGCGAATCGCTGTTCGCCCGCCTGGCCGGCGTCCACGAACGCATTCTGGCGATCAAGGTCGACGGGCCGACGAAAGAAGAGTTCGTGTGGGGCTTGCGCGCCGGTATGCTGACGTTCGGAGCCCGCGCCTTTCTCAGTGACCAGACGCTGTACCGGGCGATGGAAAAGAAAGTCGCCGGCGCCATCCGCAGCGCCGTCTCCAACGGACCGCACGTGTCTCAATCGGTGCTGGTCAAGGCCATGGCGTCCCCGGAAATCGGCGCCGAACGCGACCAGAAACGAGCGATCTTGGAAGCGCGGGCCCACAAAGTCCGCGAGATTCTCGCGTCGTCGGATTATGCCAAGCTGTGGGAGCCGTACCCGTTCAATTCCGGCTACTTCATGTGCCTGAAGCTCAAAGGCATCGACGCCGAAACGTTCCGCAAGCAACTGCTGGACAAGTACGCTGTGGGCGTGATCGCCGACGGAGACCACGATATCCGAGTTGCCTTTTCCGCCGTCGACGAGCAGCAATTGCAGGATTTGTATGATAAAATGGCCCTAGCCGCCCGCGATTTGCTGGAGGCGAAGTAATTCCGCGTTTCGGATCCTGTTGCGGCCGTCACGCCGCGTGAGGGAGGGTAGCCCGATGACGTTCTTTATGTTCGGCAAGTATACCGGCGAAGCGATGGAGGGGATCAGTGCGCGGCGGACCGAAGCCGTGCGCGATCAGATCACGAAGCTCGGCGGGACCATCCAAGGCATATACGCCCTGCTGGGCGAGCACGACTTGGTGCTGGTCGTCGAGTTGCCCACAATGACCGACGCGATGAAAGCGGCGGTCGCGCTGGGCCGCGAGACGGGCATCTCGTTCTGCACCGCCCCCGCCGTCCCCGTGGCGGAATTCGACAACCTGATGGCCGAGCCGGCGTAGCCCCGCCGACGGCCAGGCATGGAATTCCCGGCAACGTGCCGCCCACGGACAACGAGATGACAACGGATCTCCTCCGAATTGTGGAGTCGACCAGCCTCGATGCCGAGGCAATTTCCGTCAGGACCGCTCAGATCCACGCCAACGTGCTGAGCCGGTCAAAGTACATCCACGCTCCGAACTTCACCAGAATCCATCCCGATGACTTGGCGCTTCTGTTCGCCGAGTACGACGGTCGTTTTTTTGACGGGCACGTCCAGCAGACGCTTGGCACGATCCCGCTGTACTTCCGCCTGTCCAAGCGGATGACGAGTTCCGGAGGCAAAACAAGCCGTTTCGTTGACAGATCAAGTGGCCGGCAGTGGTTCGAAATCAGCGCCTCGACGACGATGTTGTTCGGGGGCTTTACCGACGAGGACCATCGGCCCATTACGACCAGCGGCATTCTCTGCCGCGACCGCCTGGATGCACTTCAGCGCGTGATGGAACACGAGATCGTCCATTTGGTCGAAATCCTGCTCTGGAATAAATCACGCTGTTCGCAACCCCGCTTTCACTCGATCACCCGGCGTTTCTTCGGCCACACCGAGAACAAGCACAATCTGATCACGCCCAAGGAAAGGGCGTTCGTCAAATTCGGCATCCGGCCGGGCGTCAGGGTGCGATTTCGATTCGAGGGCATCGAACACACCGGGATCGTCAATAGGATCAGCAAGCGGGCGACGGTGTTAGTCGAAGACGGCGCAGGACGGCGGTATTCCGATGGAAGACACTACGCCAAGTTCTATGTACCGGTGCAGATGCTCGAAGCGGTGGAGTGATATGGTGCGGAAGGTACCTGACAGCAACCTCCGGCCTACCAGGCCCATCGGACCATGACGGGATGGCTATCTCGCCCCGACGCAGTATAGATTTTCTTGGCCGCGGATGAATATGGTGTCGCCGACGAAGGCCGGTGTCGCTAGCGACGCTTCGCCCAGTCTTGCATCGGCGACGGGGACAAATGCCTTCGATGCCTGGAAGATATGCATCGTGCCGCCGTTGTCCATCGCGTACACGCGGCCGGCGGCAAAGATCGGGGAAGGATAAAACGACTCGTCAAACTCATGGGTCCACAGCTTTCGCCCCGTGCCGAGACAGTAGCAGTTCACCACACCGTAGGAATCGGTGGTGAGAACGAAGTCTTCCACCGCCAGCGGACTGGCGACATTCGGAAGGTCGTCCTCGCCGCTCCAGGCGAGGGCGCCGGAGGCCAGCGATATCGCCGAGAGTTTTGCCTGTTCATTGGCGACGATCATGATCCCCTTGGCGTAGGCCGGCGACGGCGTCACTTCGCCGCCGAGGCATTTCGTGGAGAGAATCACCTCGCCGCTGTTCACGTCGTAGGCGGTCGCCGTCGGATTCTCGGCGAGCACGACCATCTCGCGGTCGCCCGAGAGAACGATGATAGGCGACGCCCAGGATTCCCTGACCGTTCTCTGTTTCTGCCAGACCGTCTTGCCGGTCGCGGGATCGAGGGCGTAGAGAATCGCGTTTGTGCTGTCGTCGATCTGCACGAACAGGTGCTTGTAGGCGATCAGCGACGAGGCGTAGCCATAGCTGCTCTGGGGAGTGCCGAACGCGCGCGTCCAGGCAATCGTACCGCGCATGTCGACCGCCATGAGATCGCCGGTCGAGAAGATCGCAAAGAAGAGCTTCCCATCGGTCGCTCCCGTCGAAGCCGCATGGCCGAATTCCTCGGACACCTTGGGCACATCGGCCGGCTGGCTGGCCGCTTGCCGCCAGAGCATTTTTCCGTTGGCCGAGTCGAAGCAGTAGATCTCGCGATCGTTCTTGTCGGCGCCGGTCAAAAACACGCGCCCTTCCCAAACGACCGGTGAACTTGCGCCCGGCTTGGGAACGCGGGTCTTCCAACGCACATTCCTCCCGGCTGCGGCATCGAAGCCGATCGGCGGCGTGACATCGTAGGCAATGCCGTGGCCAAACGGCCCGCGTAGATTTGGCCAGTTTCTCATGACCGCGTCTCTGGCGGGGGCGGACATGATGGCCGTCTGCGGCGTGCCGGGCACCCCGCCCGGAGGCTCCCGTCCGGTGACCGAACGGCCGGCCGCGGCGGGGCCGTCGCCAGGGCTAGCGGCGCGATCCGGGTGCCGGTCGTCCTTGTCGCAGAGAGCCCAGAGACGCTCGCCGATCACGGCGAACACCACCCCGTTGGCCACACAATGGCTGCTGTAGGCCGTGTTCTGGCCGTTCTTGATGCCGGCGCGCAACTCGAATTGATTGCTCGCCGCCAGGACGGCTTTCCCAAGATACACCTTGCCATCCGTCACCAAGGGCGAACTGAAGCACGTCGCACCTTGTCGAGTAGAATGCGTCCAGTGGCAACGGCCGCTGTCTGCATCCAGACAATGGATCGTATGCGCGGTATCCACAACGAATACCAAACCGTCCGCCACGGCGATAGTCGAGACGCTCTGGTTCAGGTCATTGTAGGTCCAGACCTTGCCCTTTTCGGTGAGGTCGCCGGTCTGGGTTGCGTCGATGCAGACGACACTCCCCTTGTTGTCTCTGCCGCCGTGATTTGGATCGCCGCCGATCGCCACGTAGACACGATCGTTCCAAAAAACAGGAGTACCGATGATGTCGCAGGGATGCCCGCGGCCGTCGCCCTTGATTTGCCGCGGGTAGAAGGGGAGCTTTTTGTAGTCCGGCGGAATACAATCGCACCACCAGATCTTCTTCAGCAGCGGCACGTCGGGAACCATCGCCGTCGGAATGGTCTCGACGGGCGTCGTGGCCGGAACTTTTCGTGAGAAGCGAAACTCCAGGGGCAGGGCGGGCTTGGGCAGAATGGAAAGAAGATCGGTGGAACGAGCGTATTCGGATGGCAAGAGCCCGCCGGTATCCTTGTCTTCGACGTCGATGTAGTACGCGATGGGACCGCGCAGGCTCGTGGTCATCCAGCGGTCGGGGACGACAGGCGCTGCCGGATCAACCGGCTCAAAGGCGTAACAGACGCCGTTTCCCGTGGCGAACAGGATTTGAGCCCGTCCGTTCACCTCGGCCAAGGACGGAGATGCGTATTGTCCGCGATACAGCTGCTCGCCTATCTGCTCGTCGTCCCGCGCAACCAGCTGTCCCGTCATTTTGTGGAACACGACCAGGCTGGGGGTCAGGGGACTGTACGGAATCCTCCCCGGAACCCAGGAGCGTCCATTGCCCGTGCAGACGTAGACGTAGTCTCCATGTACCAGAACCGAAGAACTGACGGTATGGTGATAATACGCCTTCAGCTTTTCAAGCATGTCGTATCGCCACACGATGCTCTGCAAGGATCGCTGTTCCACAAACGCCTTGTCTGCTCCCGCAGATTGCGGCTGGTGGTCCGCTTCACCAGGACCGGGCTGGCCCAGGAGCACTTTCAGATCAAGGCACATGGCTTCCTGGTAGGGACTGACGAAGTACAGCCGATCCCCTTCAATCGTAGGGGTGGAACTGATCGCCCAATTTTCGAGATTGTCCCTGTTGGGCCGAGGACAGATGAAGAAACCGAGTCGCTTTCCGGTCACTTCGTCGAGACACAAGAAACAGGCGTTCTTTCCATCTTTCCAGGTCGTCCCGATAAACACCTTGCCTCCGCTTACCACGGGGCTGCCCGTGGTGAGACGGCCGAGTCGGGCAACCCATTTGACATTCTTGGTCGATTGCAGATCCACCTCACCCGCATCGTTTTCGCGGCCGCAATCCGCCCCATCCGGCAGCCGCTGATCGCTTTTTGCAGCCATGTTGCGCGAGGGCTGCCCGCACCACTGCGGCCAATCTCTGCCGCTGGCCGCACCGGCTCCGGCGGCAAGAAATGCGCCGGTGCATAGGATCATGATTCTTCCGCATGTCATCGTCTCACTCCCATCTCAAGGTCCTTGCGAGTGCCGCGCGCCGCACCACGCCGGACACGCGGGCCAGTGACGCACAATTCGTCGCCGACCGGTTGTCCGCTCCGGCGACGAACGAAAAGACGGCGTTGCCGAAAACATTCCACGAGTTTGCGTGCCGCCGTCGAGCCGCTTTTTGCGAGCGCCCGGCTTCCGGCGGACTCGGCCGGCGTCCGCGCGCAAACCGCTCGACTCAAGCGGATTTTAAGACCCGGCCAGCGTCAACGTCACGCGCCGCACGTCCATGACCGAGCCGCCGGGAATCTCGACCGCGCGGAGCGTCAGCGGACCGGCCCCTTTCTCCAGACGGATGGTGCCCAGCGTCAGCGGCCGAAACTCCTTCATCTGCGACTCGCCCGACGGACGCGGCAGAGTGTCCTGGTTGGTGTACAGCGGCGGATCCCAGCCGGGCTTGACCGAGCCCCGCAGGCGGTTCGCGCCGAAGCTCAGTTCGATCTCCGAACCCGCGTCGCGGATCGGACAGGTATAGTCGATGACCGCTTCATAATTGCCGGTCGTTTGGACATCCAGGTTCCAGACCATGTGGCCTTCCAGGTCGGTCCAGTTCACGAAGTAGGAGCAATTCGGCGCGCCGGAGCTGCGCCGGACGCCGCCGCGCGGCTCGCCGTCGCGGGCGGGCAGCATCGTGATCGGGAACTCGGGATATCCGACCGGGATTGGGCGCGGGTCCACGGCCTGGCCCCGCGGCGGCTTCGCCCCGGCGTCTGTGCCGAACATCTCGGTACGCCAATCGGCCACGGCTTGCCCCAGGCGGGCGGCTAGTTCGGGTTGCTCGCCTGCGATGTTCCGCGTCTGACCGGGATCAGCCGCCATGTCATACAGCGCCCCCGTCGAGTCCAGCCGATGCTGCTGCGTGCGCACGCTGACCCGTCCGGCCCAGGTCGAGAAGATCATCCGCTCCGGCCACGGGGAGGCCGCCGTGCCGCGCAGCAGGGGCGACAGGTCGCGGCCGTCGAGCGGTTTATCGCCCACCCGGGCGACACCGGCCAGCGCCGTCAAGGTGGGCAGCAGATCGATCGCACCGGCGATGTGGGGCACGGTTCGGCCGCGGGGAAGACGCGCCGGCCAGCGGACGAAGCAGACGGAGCGGACTCCGCCTTCGTCCGTGCTGCCTTTGCGCCCTTTCATCCCGCCGGTCCACCGCGCGCTGTTGGGACCGTTGTCCGAGAAGTAGACGACGATCGTGTTGTCCGCAAGTTCGAACTCCGCGAGTTTGTCCAGGATGCGCCCGACGTTTCGGTCCTGGTTTTCCAGCATGGCCAGTGCACAGCGCGTATGATCGAGGTTCTCCTGGGCAGGCTGCGTCGCGAGCTGGGTAATGGGTTTGTCCTGGAAGCGTTTCCAATCCTCCTCCGGCACGGCCCACGGCGAGTGGGGCGTGGTGAAGGGGACGTAGCAGAAGAACGGTTTCGCGCGATGAAGGCCGATGAACGCCAACGCCTCGTCCGTACAGACATCGACGATATAGCCTTGAGTCCGCTCCATGCGTCCGCGACGTTCCAGCGGCGCGTCGAAGTACTCGCCCCAATGGCCGGAGGTATGGCCGAAGTAGTCGTCGAACCCGCGGGCCATGGGATGATACGGCCATTGGCTGCCGTTGTGCCATTTGCCGAAAGCGCCGGTGGCGTAGCCCGCGGCCTGAAACGCCTCGGCGATCGTTCGCTCGTCCAAATCCATCCGCTCCTGGCCTGTCGAGACTCCGCGGACGCCCGTTCGCGGATGATAGCGACCGGTGAGCAATTCCGCCCGCGTGGGGGAACATACGGGGCAGACATAGAAGCGATCGAGCGTCACGCCGTCGCGGGCCAGCGAATCGATGTGGGGCGTGCTGACCTGCTGGTTGCCATTGCGGCTGTAGTCGCCCCAACCGGCGTCGTCCGCGAGCAAGACAACCACGTTGGGATGCGGAGCGGCAGCCACGGCAGCGAAGGTGCTGACGAACACCATCTGCAAAAAGATGCCGGCGATCTTGAAGGCGTTCACGGCAATTCTCCCTCCGCGTCTTGCGCTATGGCTCCATACGCTTGCGGCGCCAATCGTACTTCGTCTTGTCATCCTTGTCCTGCAACAGCAGACGATCGTCGGTCAGCTCCAGAATACGCTCGTCTACGCGGTCGCCCATGGTCTTCAGGATCAACTGGACCGGGAGAGCCGGCTCGCCGCCGATCGTCCGTTTCTTCAGTCGCCCCTGTTCCACGGACCAAACCATTTCGAACTGCAATCGTTCCGCAAACAGCCTGGCCCGGACGCCGCTCAATTCGACCAGCATCGTTCCTTTGCCGTCCGGCCGCAGCGTCATGGTCCGTTTGCCCTGGTAGTCGTCTTCCCAAGTGCCCACGATCAAGCGGCGGAAGCCTTCATCCCGCGCATCGAGCCGGCCGCTGTCGCTGCGGTTGTCGCCATCGTCGCCCGGCGCCGAAAGCGCGCAGACAGCCAGGAGCAAGGCGATTAGCACCAAGCGGCAATTCATGTCTGTCTCCGCGGAACGAGCCAGACGAGGGTCTCACGGGATAATTGCACAGGTTCGCCGCCTGTCCTATCGAATTTAACGGGGCAGAGCGCGTCAATCGAGCAGCACGGACAGCGCTTTCAACGCCTGACGAGCTTGCTCCAAACCGCCAAGTTCTCGCACGAGGCTCTTTGCCTTGCGGAGTGCCTCCAGGGATACGTTGTCATCCGCCGGGCCGGAAGATGCCGGGCGGGAAGATGCCGCGGACGGCGCGGGCGAGGCCGGCTTGGAGGTGGCTTTGGAAGCGGTTTTCTTCCCTCGCTTCTTTGCCTTCAAGCTGCTCTTGATTCCGGCCGCATAGTTCGGGGCGACATCGATACCTTGGGCTCCCAGGGCCGCGGAAATCTCCAAAGGAGTGGCTTTGGGTTCGTTGGCGAGATAGGCTTTGACCGCTTGAGTCTTGTTGACCGTTCCGGCCGCCGACGGCGCTGAATCGGTTTTGGTCGCCGCCACCGAAACGTTCTTTTTCTGCCGGGGCGGTGCGGCCGAGCTGTCCCGGTTGTTGGCCCACTTGACGTTGTAGACGGTGGACTCCGCGATCTCGAGGCCCTGCCGCTTTAGCGCCTCGATGATGTCTTTTGTCGAAGCGTCTGGCTGTGCGGCTAGATACTCCTGGACGGCTTGCTTCTTGCTGATTGTTGTCGGTTTCTCGGTAGACGGCATGTTCTTTTCTCCTAAAGTAAAAAACGGGAATCTCATGATTTTACGGATTAAGGGGTTTGTGTCGAGGGTAGGACGAAATGTCGAGACAGAGTTTCGTTGCGACATCTTGGGACGGACGTTGATCGACAAGTAGTATCTCCCGGGACGATCTCGTGCTATACTGGCAGCCGTATGGTGCCGGAGCAAAGCTGCTCGTCGCAAGCTTTGTGTGCAGCCGAAAGGCTCATGTGCCTTGACCCTGGAATCGGCGAAATGCTATAAGCAGATATGCGACCGCACTGGTAACGACGCCAAGATGTTCCTTCCATCTTAGGTTCCCTTTGGATGTGACTTTCATGCCGCGGGTAACTTTCCGTGTCCTCGATGGTGCTGATCGCGGGCGCACATATCCTAATTTGGAACCTCCCATCACGATCGGCCGTGAGGAAGGCAACACGATTCAACTAAACGATGAACGTGTCAGCCGATACCACGCCAAAATTCAGATGGATCACGACCAAGTCGTGTTGACGGACTTGGAAAGCACCAATGGAACCAGGGTCAACGGCGAGGACGTCCAGTTGCGGAACCTCCGTTTCGGCGACGTCATCCAGGTCGGCCGGACCGTGATGGTGTTCGGCACTCGAGAACAGATCTCGCAACGCCTCAAGGACTTGTGCAACGGCGGCCGGGATCAAAAGCGGCGTCGGAAGACATCCGCGTTGCCCGAAGAGATTCCTTCGTCGGAGTCCGGCGTGCCCTGGAAGGACCAGGAAAGCATTCAAGCGATGTTCTTCGAGTTGCAGCCGCCGGACCTACCGGAACGGCTCAGTCCTGGCCAAGCTGCACAGTTGGCGGAAGTCCTCGAGTACATGACGATTACCCTCCGCCACCTGCTCGAATGCGTCCGCGAGGAAAAGGGCGAACGCGTCTCGCTAGACGCCTGTCAGTGGCAAAATCTGATCGATTTGCAGTGCCGTTTGGCGGAATACCTGCGAAAAATCGGCGAACCCGATTCAGACGCCTCGTAACGTCTTTCGATCCGGATGCATGGTGACGCTTCAGGCCCCCCCCGTCGCCACCGCCATTTGAGAATCCGAGTCGCCCCCCACCAAACTCGACCGGATTGGTTCCTTTCGCAAGATCTTTCGGCACAAGCGGAAAAAAAGGGGCTTACGGTCAATTCACGGAGCACTTTCGTGCGAAGCAATACACATTAAGCTATGATGCGGGTGGAGGAAATAGGTTGTCTGGGAGGACTTTTGGCTTCCCGCAGGCTGGCTAGGGGGCGGCAGAGTCATGAGGCGCCGAGTTGTTGTGACTGGAATCGGCGGTGTCACGCCATTAGGCTGTGACGTCCGCGGAATCTGGAACCGTCTGCTGGACGGCCAATCCGGCGTCGGTCCGATTTCGTTGTTCGACGCGTCCAGCCTTCCCGTGCGAATTGCCGCCGAGGTCCGCAACTGGAGTATTCAGGACGTGGGCCAAGACCCGGCGGACTGGACACAGCACGCCCGCCAGACCCAATTCGCCGTTGCATCGGCCCTGAAAGCCAGTGACATGGCGGGGCTAAGGGATACCCGCATCGACCCGTTGCGCGTGGGCGTATTTCTGGGCTGCGGAGAGATCTTTCCCGAATTCGGCCCGTTTTGTCATGCCGTTGCCGAATCCTCATCCGGCGGAACGTGGGCGCTGGATCGTTTCATGAGTACGATCTGCTCGGGCGGCAAGGGGCTTGTGCTGGAACCGGGGGCGGCGGCCGGCTGTATTGCGGCAGCCTTGAACGCCCAGGGCCCCCACGCCAACTTTACGGCGGCATGCGTGTCCAGCAGCAAAGCGATTGGCGAAGCTGTCGAGGCGATCCGGCGCGGGGATGCGGACGTGATGCTGTGCGGCGGCGCGCACAGCATGATTCATCCTTTTGGCCTTACGGGCTTTCACCGCTTGTCGACTCTGAGCACGCGCAACGGCGAGCCCAGCCGGGCGTCGCGGCCGTTTGACCTGCAGCGGGATGGTTTTGTGATCGGCGAAGGAGGAGCCGTCTTGGTCCTGGAGGACTTGGACCACGCCCGTCGGCGCGGTGCGGAAATTCGAGCGGAACTGAGGGGCTGGGGGACCGCCCACGACGCATTTCGAATTACCGATTTGGAGCCGGACGGTCGCGCCGCCGCCCGCTGTATGACCTTGGCTCTGGCGGACGCCGGTCTCTCCCCGGAAGACATCGACTATATCAACGCCCACGGTTCCGGCACGGCGGTTAACGACCGTGTCGAGACGCTGGCGACCAAGCGCGCGTTCGGCAGTTGTGTGTATCATGTCCCCATCTCCAGCACCAAGAGCATGCTGGGCCACCTGACGACTGCCTGTGGGGCGGTGGAAGCCTTGATTTGCGTCATGGCGCTGGGAAGCAATGCCGTGCCGCCGACGATCAATTACGAGACCGCTGATCCCGACTGCGATCTGGACTATGTCCCCAACACGGCCCGGGACGTCCGCTGTCGGCATGTCATGAGCAGCAATTTCGGGTTCGGCGGCCAGAACACGTCGCTGATATTCTCCAAGCTCGCTTCCTAGCAGGCGGAATTCTCGCCGACAGGCCGGCGGGCCGCCTTTTACTCGCGGGGATTCTGAGGAATAATAGGGCCTGTTTCCACGGACCCATTCTGGGCACACTCTCGGGCGTGCCGCATTCAACCCCCGCTTGCCATCGATGTCCTCCTGGCCGCTGATCTCCGATTATGCCCGCGTGCTGCAAAACCCGCAGGTGGCGTTCCGCGATCCGGAACTGCGGCATTGCACGGTCGAAATGAACCACTTGGGCCAGCCCAAGGCCCGCAGCGGCAATTTTGCCACGGTCTATCGCGGCTATCGCCCAGACGGCAGCGAGTTCGCGATCCGCGTTTTCAACCGCCGCCAGGACGAACGCCTGGAGCACTACCGGACGGTCAGCGATTATTTGGAGACGCGGTCGGTGTCCAGCATCGTGCGTTTCAACTACGACGAGCGGGGCATCCGCTCGGCGGCGGACGGCAAGCTGTATCCGCTGTTGATTATGGAATGGGTGCCGGGGATCACGCTGTTCGAATGGACGCGCGACCGCTGCCGCGAGGGTTACGTCGAGGCGCTGCAAATCGCCGCCGACGTCTGGCTGCATCTGGTGCGAGAATTGAGCCAGCACGAAATCGTCCACGGCGATCTCCAGCACGGCAACGTCATGGTTTCCCCCGAAGGCCATTTTCGGCTGGTCGATTACGATTGCATGTGCGTGCCGTCGCTGATCGGCCGCCGCAACTTGGAAACCGGACTCCCGCCATACCAGCATCCGGGCCGCAACGGCGACACGCTCCTGTTTTCCGGCCTCGACAATTTCTCGGCGCTGTACATCTACGTCGCTCTGCGCTCGCTGGCAGCCGCACCCTATCTGTGGATCACGTACGTCGACCAGCCGGAATACGACCGGATCCTGTTCCGCGAACAGGATTTCCACTCGCCGGCCACTTCGCCGCTGTATCGCGACTTGATGCAATCGCCCGACGAGCAAGTCCGCGACCTCGCGCATTACCTGTTTGAATTGGCCCGCTACGATCTGCACGATGTGCCGCCCGTCGACGAAGTGCTGTTGTGGTGCGAGTCGATCGAGAACTTGGTCACGCAACAGGAGTGGGACAAAGTCGTCCAATTGCTCCAGCGGATGGGTCCTGGGGAGCAGCTCGCGCCGGAGATTCAACCGCACGTCCAGGAAGCGCAGCAGCGCGTGGCTTGCCGCACGGCGGTGGAACAGGCGCTGAAGGAAGGCAATGAAGAGCGCGTCGAGCAACTGTACGCCACCGGCTTGCTGCATAACTATCCCGCCGCTGCGGCGATCCTGGAAGCCGCCGGACGGGCCGCCGAGGTGCGTCCCGTCCTCCGCGTGTTGGCGTCGGCCAAACAACTGCAGGCCTGGGACAAGCTGAAACATACCTGGCTCGCCTACCAGCATCTGCTCAAAGGCCGCCCCAGCGCGAGGGTCTACGAGCGCGAAGCGCAGAAGCTGCTGACGGTGGATCGGCTCCGCGAAGTGTTCGCCCGCTCGCCCGTGGACGACGGCGTGGCGGTCGAAGTCTGGGAGTACTTGGAAAAACTCGGCGGACACCCGTTGGCAGATCCCTATCGGCAGCCGGTGCAGCAAGCGATCGCCCGCCGCCGGAGCGTCGCCAAGTTGCAGGAATTGCTGCTGCACGCTCCGCCGGCCCCGACGCTGGCATCGGACAAGCAGATCGCCGCCGCGGTCCCGCGCGAGACCCTGCAGGGCATGAATCCCGCGGATCCGCTGGTGCGGCAGGTCCAGGCGGTGCTGGACCGGCTGCAGTATGTCAGGAAGGTCCACGAGTTGGAGAAGGCCGGCACGGTCGAATCCGAGACGTTCATCGCCGGCGCCTTGAAGCAATTGCCCAACACCTATCACGAGGGCCTCGTTCGCCGCGCGGAACAAGCCCGCAAGCGGGTTCAAATCTATCGCCAATTGGTGAAAGCGGTCGAGTCGGCGGGCGGCGACGAAGCCGTCCTGCGCGCCTGGGAACTGTTGGGCCGTGTCCGCGGTCGCATTTTGGCTTCGGAGGAACTGCAGCGTTACGCCGCGCGGGCGGAGGCCCGGCAGCCGCTGTTGCAGCAATTGCGTGCCATCCCAAGCATGGGCGACGAAGCGGAGCGCGAGCGGCGCGTTGTGGAACTGTGGAACCCGGAACTGCTCGACGATTGCCCCGAGGCGGCGCCGTGGCGCGACCTGTATCTGCGAACCAGCGGCCGCCGTACGATCTTGAAACGGATCGCGCAAGCGATCGAGGCCGGCGATCAAACCGAAGCGGAACGGCTGCTGGAAGATCCGGCCCTGCAGGGGCAGAACCTTCCGCCGCAACTGGCCAAAGAATTGGCCGAACTGCGGTCTCGGGCCCAGCAGGCGACGCTGGCCAAACGGCAGGCCATCGTGAACGCCCTGCTGAACAACCAGCGGTCTGCCTTTGTCGAGCTGTTTGACGCCGCCACCGTCGGCGAGATCTGCCGCCAGTTCCGCCATCACCAGCCGCTGGTCTACCAGTGGTTGGAGAGCGAGATCCTGCCCGCCGCGCGAATCGGCTTCGAGGCCGATCCCGAGCGGGCCGTGACCCGCGACGAGCAGGGCGGTTTGCAACTGGTTTGGACGTGGCCGCCGCGGCGGATTTGCCAGCGCTGCCGGCTGGCGATCTGCAAGTCGCCCCCGCGGCCTCAAGCGACGCCGGAAGATGTCGAAGCCTGGTACGCGGTGACCTTGGAGGCGGACCAGTGGGACCCGGACGTCGGACATCAAGTGCCGCTGGACCCGCAATGGGAAGGCAGCCGCGTGGTGGTGTGGGCCGAAGTCGACCTGGGATTTCAGCTGTTCTTCAGTTCCCCCTTCGAATTGGGCCAGATCAAGCCCGCCGCCAAACAGCGCCGCTGGGGCTTGTTCCGCGGCTGGCGGGCGGAGAGAGACGCCAAACCGGCGGACGAGCAGACGCCCGAAGACCCCGCCGACGGCGATCCGAGCGCCCCGCCAAGCGCCGCGCCGAGCGACGCGGCGGCTTCCCGTGCGGACGACGAGAAAAACGACGAAGCACCGCCGCCCTCCTGACCGGCCCGCGCAGGCACATTTTGCTCCAACTTTCCTCGCGAGGCCGAAATATCGACGGAAACCCGCGGATTACTTGGCGATCACCGCCGTCGCTTCCTCGACGATGCGGATCTCGTCGTCGGTCAAGCCGTACAGCTTGTAAACCAACTGGTCGATTTCGCGGTCGATGACCTCGATTTGGCGGGATTGCGAGGACTGCTCGTGTGCCGTACGCCCCAAGGGTTGCGCGTGAAAGGCCAACATTTGCTCGACCATGTCTTGCAGGCGGTAAGCGTCAGACCGGCGATTTGAGGAATGATCAGTCGGAGCCACCAAAGGGATTTCCTCGATGTACTGGCGGTTGAGCGCCAGATATCCACCTCGGAAAACCGTACTCGTCCGCTGGAGCCAGAAGGTGGTTAGCGCGGAGTTCAACACGCCCAACAAGTACAGCGGTGACCAGCAACATTCCGGCGTCAACACGATCCCATATCCGCCGCCTCCGCCCCCGCCGCTGCCGACGAAATAGTACGAACCGGCCTCGTCCCAAGCGAAACATGCCCCCAACGCGATGGATGGAGCAAGAATCTTGGGTTGCTCGAACCGCAGGTGGTTTTTCCTGTACACATAACCATACCAAGCTGGCCCCAAGGTTCCTTTGGCCCTGCGAACCAAACGGGGACGATTCTCGAGCAGGTACTCCCATGTGAGCGGATACTGCTTTGCATAATCACCACTGGGGATCAACTGAGATTCCCGAGCCGTGTTTCGGTAGGGAAAAATCAGACGCTTGGCGGCATCGGAAAAGCCGTACCGTCGAATATCGAGCGAGCCCTTGAGGAAGGGCTTCAGATGATCGGCTTCCAGCCAGTGGTTTTTACCCGTGGCACGCGAGGCACACAGCACCTTTTCGCCTTGACGCTTCACTTCATCGAGGATGAAAACTTCGTCCGCATCCGTCTGCAGGCCTACGAACAGATGCGCTACGTCTTTGATTTTAAGCGAAGTCTTGGCGAGTCGCTTCATCACCTTTGCGGCTGGACCAAGCTGAATGCTCCAGGCGATGCCGTTGATTTCCTCGGCCAGCAATTCCCCGCGTTCGCCTTTGCCGGTCGCAATCCACTCATTCAAGTTCTGGACTTGAACAAATCGGCACGATCGCCTGCGGTCCTTGCCGAGAAACAGCAAACACGTGTAAGTCGTAGCCGTCGCAAAGACCTGCTGGGAGCCAAAGTGAACGATTTGGGAAAGATGTTGCCCCTTCGTCAACAAAGTGCGCAGCGGCTCACCGTACTGGGCGTTAAAGAACTTGTGCGGCAGAATGAATCCGAGCAGCCCCGTTGGGTTCAGCAGTTCCAGCCCTCGCTCGACGAAGACCACGTAAATGTCGTAGTTTCCGCGGCTGGCTGCCTGGTAACGCTGCTTATAGAACTCGACTTCGACCGGGGCCCACTCTTTCATGCCTTGAATTCGAATGTACGGCGGATTTCCAATCACCGCGTCGAATCCGTCCGACTGCATGATTGGTTTTCACGAAACTGTTCAACCAGCTTAAGCAAGTCGGCGGGGGCGGGCATTTGACGGCCTCCAGTGTCATCGGCACATTCCTTGCGAAAAAAATTCCCTTTTGATGCTGCCGACTGTAACCCCCGGCGCCGCCGGTCCACGTCCCGCGGGCCGCGGCCAGCCGTACTGCATCAATTCTCGGAGAAGCCCGGCAACTACCGGGCGAACCGCTTCAAGAACGTGCGGACGGTCAAATTATGCCGTTCGATGCGGCGGATGCATATAGCGCCTTCGTCGAACGGGCCTCGACTGCCCAAACCGGATGTCGTATTCTCCAGCTATCCTGTGAAAACGTGGGACCTCGACGCCAGCCGGGCCGTCGAATGTCCGTGCTCCGGGCGCGTCGGCGCCTTTGCATGGTTCCCACCGGCGGTGGTTCACTTGCAGCGGCTCATGCGATAGGATGCGTGACGCCTACAACCAGCAGACAGGAGAACAAGATGAGGACGACGATGACTCGAAAGGGGAGCAGGCTCGGCGTGGCGCTGGGCGTGGCGGTCATGATCGCCAATGGGGCGAACGGCGGTTCGCTCACGTTCGACGACGCGGACTCGCTCCAGGGGCTGACGGTCAGCGGCGACGTGAGCATCGATACGTCGAAGGACCGCGGCGCCAAAGGGCTTGAACCTGCGGGCGTGGCAACCGTCGGCCAGAGGACGGGTGGCTCGTTGCGGCTGGGACCTGGGGGCAAAACGGTCTGGCCGCTCCGCGATCAGGACGGAACGGGCGTGCTCGAACTGTGGGTCTACGAGGATGCGGCGAAACCCACGAAACCCAAAGACTACGGAGCCGGGGCCATGTGGGGGCTGATGCAGGCCGACGGGCACATGGCCGCGGTGGGGGCGCTGTACGCGCCCTATCTCAGTGGCGCGGAAACTTACGCCGTATCCACGCTCAATCCCGAGCAGCAGAAGCCTTGGCAGCAGGTCACGTACCTCGGAATCCGGCGCGCCCCCGGCTGGCACAAATGGACGTTCGACTTCGACCCGGACAAAGGCATGCGCCTGTTGTACGACGACCAGGACGTAAAGAATTTCAACTGGAATCAATCGAAACTGAAGGGCTTCGCGAGCGTGGTGTTGTTCGGAGATGCCACGGACGCCAGGCAGGTGCTGTGGGTGGACGACGCGACCGTCACGCTCGGTCCGCCCGCGCGGGTCGCCCCGGTATGGCCGCCGCCGCCCCCGCCGCCGCCGGCAGATTTCACGGTGCTGCCGCCGCAGGCCCCTTGGAATCCCGCCCCTTACGCCCAGTGGCGGAACGGGCCGGGCACAGCTGAAGACTACTTTCCCATCGCCGTCTGGCTTCAGGATCCCAAGATGGCATCGCGCTACAAAGCCGCCGGGATCAACCTCTATATCGGACTGTGGAAGGGCCCCACGGCGGAGCAGCTGCAGTTGCTCCGCGACGCAGACATGCCGGTGATCTGCGACTTGAACGACTACGCCCGGACGCACCTGGACGAACCCCTGTTCGTCGGCTGGATGCACGGCGACGAGCCGGACAATGCGCAGACCTTTGCCGGCTTCTGGAAAGGCGACAAGGAGAAGATCAAGGAAGGTTGGCCCGAGATCTATGAACAACAGGGGTTGGCCAAGCGGGACTACCGAGGGTACGGCCCGCCCGTGCCTCCGCAATGGATCGTCCGCGATTACGAGAAGATCAAAACCGTCGATGCCACGCGGCCGACGTTCCTGGGGCTCGGACAAGGCGTCGCCTGGGAGAAGTATCATGGCCGAGGCGAACGCACGGGCCATCTGGAGGATTACGCGACGTACCTGACCGGCTGCGACATTGCCTGTTTCGATATCTACCCGGCGGCTCATGACCATCTCGCGGTGAAGGACGCGCTCTGGTACGTGCCCCTGGGCGTGCGGCGTTTGCGCCAGTGGTGCCAAGACAGCCGTCCTGTGTGGGTTCATCTGGAAACGGGCATCATCGGCGCGCCCAGTTCTGAACCGACCCCGCAGCAGGTCAAGGCGGAGGTCTGGATGGCCCTGATCCACGGCGCGCGCGGAATCGACTACTTCGTGCATCAGTTCAAGCCGGAGTTCAACGAGCACGCCCTGTTGGACAATCCCGACATGCTGGCCGCGGTGACCGCCGTCAATCAGCAGATCACTTCGCTGGCGCCCGTCCTGAACAGCCCGACCCTCGTCGACGGCGTGGTCGTCGAGTCCACCCATCCCAAGACGCCGGTGCACGCGATGGTCAAACGCAAGGATGGGACGACGTATATCTTCAGCGCGGCGATGTACTGCGAAGAGACCAACGCGACCTTGCGCGTCCAGGGTTTGACGGGAAACCGGACGGCGGAAGTAATTGGCGAAGACAGGACGGTTCGCGTCGAGAATGGCGTGTTTACCGATGCCTTTGCCGGCAACGGCGTGCATCTGTATCGGATCGCGGAGGAGTGATCTTTATCGTAAAGTTTGTCGTGAGTTGGACGACGGATTCCACCTATGGGCAACTCGACCTTCAACTGGCTGCACCTGACCGATCTGCACTACGGCCTCGGCGGTCAACATCCGCTGTGGCCGAACGTCAGGGAGGCGTTCTTTAAAGACTTAGCCGATCTGCACCAGCGCACCGGGCCGTGGCACGCCGTGCTCTTCACGGGGGACTTCGTGCAGCGCGGCAGCAAAGCAGAATTCCAGCGGCTGGATGAAGAAGTGCTCGGTTCGTTGTGGGACGAGTTGCGACGGCTCGGCTCGGGCGAGGCCGTATTGCTGGCCGTGCCGGGGAACCATGATCTGGTGCGGCCGGCGGCCGATCGCAAGGCGACGGCCGCTGAGAAATTCTTGCTCGATCCCAAACTCTTCGCGGCGGTGGCCGATGAGTTTTGGAACGACGATCTGGGCGAGTACCGCCGGGTTGTCGAGGAGGCGTTCGTCAATTTCGTTCGCTGGCGAAACGATTGCCGACTGCCGCAACCCGCCGCGATGCGTGATGGCAAGCTGCCGGGCGACTTTTCCGTTTCGCTGGAGATCGCCGGCGGCCGGCGAGTTGGCGTGCTGGGGCTGAACACGACGTTTCTGCAACTGGCCGCGGGCGACTATCTAGAAAAACTCGCCTTGAACTTGCAGCAATTCCACGCCGCGTGCGGTGGCGACGGACCCGGGTGGGTCGCCGAGCACGATGTCAGCCTGCTGCTGACGCACCAGGGGCAGGAGTGGCTAGACAAACAGAGCCGCGACGACGTCTATCCGGAGATCAACCCGGCGGGCCGCTTCGCCGTGCATGTGTTCGGCCACATGCACGAGAACGTGATTCGCTCAAGCAGCACCGGCGGCGGCCAGCCGTTGCGGCAGTGGCAAGGCAACTCGCTGTTCAGCCGGGAGCCGTGGGGATGTCCGTCGACGATCGAACGCCGTCACGGCTACGCCACCGGACGCATTGAGTTCGACGGCGATTCGGCGACGATCCGCCACTGGCCACGAAAGGCGACCTACGACAAAACAAACGGCTGGCGGTTTGTGGCGGACCACACGGGCTGCGTAATTCGTGAGAACGACAGCGGCACCGAGCCGGAACCGATCCGGCTGCGGCCGCGAAAACCGGCCGCCGCGTCGCCTGCCTCCAGCACCGGGTTGAACCGACGGCAGGCACAATTGGTGGACGCCTACCGCCGAGCGGCGTTGGCACTTGTCGATATCGTCGACCTGGCCAATCTCCCGGAAGACGACCGGCATATCGCCATGCAGCGGTTCGTGCTGCGGCAGCTTTACATCACGCTGCGGCTGACGGTCGACGCGCCGACGGCGGATGAGTCGGACGAAAAAGTATTGATCGAATGGGAACAGCAGCGCGAACGGGGGCGGTTGATCGCGGCGGGACGCGTGGAGGGCGACCAAGAAGGCGCCGTCGAGAAAGAGCCGCAACGCTCGCTCGGTGATTTGTTAGCGGGCCGGTTCGATCGACAGGCCAAGAAACTCCGACGTCGTAAAGGGAAAGTGACTCCGAACGCAGCGTCTGCGGACCTCAAGCCCCCGCGCCTGGTTATCCTGGGCGATCCGGGCGGTGGCAAGACGACGTTGCTGAGGTGGCTGGCCACGGCCTGGCTGCTGCGAACCGAGCGGCCGGAAGATGTCGCGGCGCTACCCGACGTCGAGTCGTTGCCGGACGGCGAGCCGTTGCCGATCCTGGTCCGCTGCCGCCAACTGGATCGCGACTCGCTGGGCGAGTGTACGCTGGCCGGCATCCTGCTACAAACGCTGCGGCCCATGGAATTGAAGCTGCCGGAAACGGACTTGGTGGCGCTGGTCGACGCGTTGGTTCAGCAGTTGGACGAAGGCCGGGCGGTGCTGCTGGTCGACGGGCTGGACGAGATCGCCGATCCGCAATTGCGGTCGCGGTTTTGCGAGCGGCTGGAGACGATCGCCGAGCAATACGAACGTGCGCCGCTGCTGGCCACGTCGCGGATCGTGGGTTATCGCGAGATGCCGCGCCGATTGGGCCGCGGGTTCCGCCACGCCACGCTGGCCGAGTTGTCGGCCGAAGCCAAGGACGATTTCGTCCGCCGCTGGTGCGAGGCGGTGGAACGGGATCCGGTGCGGCGGCGGGATGAACAGGCAAAGCTCCTGGCCGGCATTCACGATCCGTCGCGGCGGATCGAGCGACTGACCGGCAACCCGATGTTGCTGACCACGATGGCTCTGGTGCAGCGGAAGGTCGGGCGGTTGCCCGCGCGGCGGCACAAGCTGTACGAAGAGGCGGTCGGCGTGCTACTGAACTGGCGCGGCGACGTGGACGCTCCGCTGGACGCCGACGAAGCCCTGGCCGCAATTGGAGTACGTGGCCTGGGCCATGTGTGATCGGGGCGAGCAGCGGCTACGGCGCGACCAGGTACTGGATTTACTGGAAGCCGTGCGCCGCGACTATCCGCAGATTCGGCCCGTGGCGCGGCGCACGCCGGAGGAATTTTTGCGGCTGGTCGAGTCGCGAACCAGCTTGCTGGTCGAGGTCGGCAGCCAGAGGCACGACGGTCGTGAGACTCCGGTGTACGAATTCCGGCACTTGACGATCCAGGAGTACCTGGCTGCCGTGGCCCTGATCCGCGGCCATTTTCCTGGCCATGATCCGGCCAGGTCGCTGGCGGAACGAATTGGACCGTTGGCGGGGAGGATTGTCGAAGTAGAAACGGGACCTGATTGGCGACAAGTCAAAGAACAGCAAGTCACCGAGAATTGGCGCGAGGCGTTGCGGCTGTGCGTGGCGGCGTGCAACGACGACGATGTGGACTCGGCCCTGCGGGCGATCCTGGGCGTGGGCCAAGATTCCAAGGTGCCACTCCCGACAGCCGAGGAAGGCTGGAAGCCTGCCCCGTTGCCAGCCGAGGAGACTCGCCCCCGCGCGATCCTAGCGGCGTGGTGCCTGGCCGACGAACCCAACGCAAGTCAAGCCGTGGCCGAGGAAGTTTTTCAACGCTTCGCAGCGGCGGTGGGCGAGCAGGATGGCTGTGGAAGGGAGCTAAGCACCGGCCTGGATCGCGCCGCAATGGAGGTCGCGACGAGCGTCTGGTCCGAGCCGCTTCAACTGGCCCTGGTCGCCGAATTCCTCCGCCGCGGCCCCGAGAACCGCTGGAATCCTGGCAGCGTGTCCGGCATGGTCGCCGTCCGTCGAGCCACGGGACTATGGCCTGTCGCGGACACCGAAGACGCATCTAGCGACGACTTTCGCACCATTTGGATGCAGACCCAACTCGACCGTGTCCGCAACCCACACGACACCACAGCCGTTGCCACCGCGCTGGCCGTGATGAGCGCCGCGTACGAACGAAAGGCTAAACTCGTTCCTGGCCTGACCGACGTCCTCCTGGCCATGATCGCCCACGGTCCTGCAGCCGCCCACGCCGCCTGCTGGGCGATGGGGTGGCTGATTGACGTTAGCGAAGGAGGAGGGAAAAGAGCTGCCTGGCAACCTAACGCCGCTGACCTGGACCACCTCGTCCGCCTCTTACCGTCCGGCTCGACGCCGATGACCGACCCCGAAGCACTCCGCTGGCTCGCCCGCATAGCCGGCAACGTCCGCTCGCCCGCCTTTGTCCCCGGCCTGCTTGCTCTGCTCTCCCACGAGACCGGCAGGACCTGCCACGCGGCCATCAATGCCCTGGGCAACATCGCCGATCCCCGCGCCGTCGAAGCCCTTCTCGGTCTGTTCACCCACGAAACCGCCGAGACCCGTTACGCGGCCATCAATGCCCTGGGCAACATCGCCGATCCCCGCGCCGTCGAAGCCCTTCTCGGTCTGCTCACCCACGAAGCCGCTGAGATCCGCCACGCGGCCATCAATGCCCTGGGCAAGATCGCCGATCCCCGCGCCGTCGAAGCCCTTCTCGGTCTGCTTACCCACGAAACCGCCGAAACCCGCAGAGCGGCTCTTGGCGCCTTAGCTCGCGTCCGCAACGACAGAACGGACGCCAAGCTCATCTCGCGGCACTGGTCCATGGCTCGACCCACTCGACCCCATCGACGACGCCCGCGTCCAATACGCGGCGGCCAAACTGAAACTGCCCGTAGGGGAAATTCGCCAGCGGTACAAGGCGTTGGCGGCCGAGTTCGCCTTGCGGTTGGCGGGCGCCAAGTAGTTGGACAGCGCAGGTTAGTACGTCAGCCTTTTCAGCCTGACCTGACTAAACCAATCTTCATTTGAGCTAGGTAAGACGGTCAGTCTGGAGAGGATGACATAAGCCGGAAGATCCCTTTCGCTCTGTTTAAGCTGCGCGCCTCGCGAGACGCACAGGAGCCACCAGCCTAAGCCGGGCCAATGTCTTCCTGCCCGGCCGATCGGGTCAAATTGGAGGCCGTCGATTACGCCCGACTGGGCAAGATAAGAAAGAGGGAGGACCGATTCCGCCGGTATTTCCGCGTTTGGCTTAACACCTTCGTTTGGTCGGTCACGGCGACTTGCGGCGTTGGCGCCGGGGGCGAACGCCGAGAACCGCCCGGCACGCATCGCCGACGCATCCGGCCCAGCGCAGCGCGGCGGCAGCTTGGGCTTTCGTAGCATGGAAACCCGGATACCGGGCCTCAACGGCAAACTGAATCAGGAATTTGAGGCCTCGCCGTAGCGCGGCCAGATGCGGGTAGGTCGGCAGGAGCAGACTGAGCAGGTCTTCCAGATTGTGTGTGCGCGGAACGTTCTGACCGAGTTCAACCAAGATGCCCTTCAGGTACTTCTCGGCTGACTGCTGGCAACAGAAACAAACGAGGTCATGCATCGGCGGCTGACTGGGCTCGAGCTTTCGAGCGCCGCGAAGGTCCACCTCGGCTTTCTGCACCCACTCGCGAGTCGTCCTTTTCATACAGGACCTCTCCCTTGGTCATGATCTCCTTCAAGAACCCGTCGCCTTCTGCCAATCGCCACGCCAAGTTCTTCGGCGTCCTCACCAGAAGGTCCAAAGGGAAATGGTAGTCCACGGACAGGCGAATTCGCATGGCCTGAGCCAGCTCATTCCGCGCCGGCATGACCACGAGGATGTCCACGTCACTATCCGCGTGGGGCGTCCCGTAGGCGTGCGACCCGAACAAAATGACCTTGTCAGGCCGGAAACGCATCGCCACCTCGTGCGCAAAACGCCGAATCACTCGTCTAGGCACGTCTGCGCCGCGATACCAACGGGGCGGCGAATCCATCCGCGTTGTACTGTGGTGGTGTTTCATGCTCTTATCCTACCATAAAAGGTGCGAGATCCAAGTGCGGCGGGCCCCACCGACAAGGATCAGGACGAAGACCGAGACGGAAATCGGGAGCGGCCATCTTCCCTGCCGCTGCAATTGTTTCCTCGTCGAATACCAACTCCCCACCGATCCGGTCAACATATCCCGCTGGGCGGTGCCCCGCTTGTGAAGTATGATATTCACATCGTCGACGCGGCAGTCTGGGCCATCCGTCGTCGGGCGATTTCCGCCGTTGGCTATTCGCGGATCTGCCGGCCCGAGGACTTGTGAATGCCACGGGCTCAACACTGCGGATTGTTACGAAAGGGTAAATGCATGACACGTGCGGGACGGGAGCCGGCGGAGGATGTCAAGCGGCGGTTGGTGGCGGCCTGCCAGGAGGCGGGACTGGCGATTCAGAGTGCCAACATGGTCCGTCAACCGCATGACGGATCGCGTGTGATCCTGGTCGGGGCGATTCCGGAAGGTTGGCCGTTCGATACGCCGATGCTTTCGTTGACGGCGAAGGTATCGGCCCGCGGAGACTGGACGCGCACGGTCGATGTACGCTGCGTCGCCACGGACGACGACACGCATCCCGGCAACTCGCCCTGGATGCAGGGCCGCGGCGAAGTGCCGCTCGGCGAATCGATCGAACAACTCCGCGAGACCCTGGCCGAACGCGATCAGGTCTTGACGGCCGTCAAACAAGGGGATCGCGGCCCGTTTGTTTTCGAACGGTCCGTCTGGAAGATCGTCGATCTGCTGGCCGGTCTGGACCATTTCGGAGACACGGAATAGTCCGACGGTATGTTTCCGTTCAGATGAGTGGCCGGTTCACGCCGGCGCGTAGCGCTGCCACACGGTTGACTCGTACGCCGACAGTCCGGCGGCGAATGAGAAATCAGCTCGTTTGCAGCGCCGTGCGACTGAGCAGTGCCACCAGTGCCACCCGCCTTCCACCCTCCATTCGAACTGGTCTCGGTAGAAGTCCGTCTGAAAGACTACCGCTCACTGGCAGCCGTTCGTCCGGCAGTACGCCACCGAGACGAGCTCGGGTGGAGGCGACCAGCGGTCGGAGACCGCAGCGTCGCACCGCTTTCCCGCGACCGCCGCATGCCCGCTTTGATCTTCGCGACACGCGGATTCAGTGAAGGCATGTGCGTTGGTAAGGCCGCGAACAAACAGGACGCTGTCCATGCTGTCTCGTTTCGCTGCCCGACCGAGCCCCGAACCGGGCCATTCCCAGAAACCATCGCCTGGGGGCGCGGACTGCATGGCTTGTATTGATATCGGGTTTGTTTATTCGCTTCCGATTTCCGAGATTTCGGGTGTCTGATGCTTGCTATGATGCTTTCGCTATTCGCTGCCAAACGCCGCTAGAACCTGCGTTCCTCTTCGATCTCCGCTTGCCCGATGTCATAACTCAAGTCTTCGATATAGTCTTCGATCCAACGGGTGACTGCTCCGTTCTTCTCGCCCTTCAACCACTCCCGTGCCTCTTCACGGAGTTTGCGACAGTGGTCGCTGGCATTGCCGCACCACCCGCGAGAATGAAAATGGGCATACAAACCATTGCGGATACTTCTGTCCTTTCCGTACCTTGCTACGAAGTCGCGAGTAAGCCGGCCAGCATTGGACGCGTCCAGCGTCTTAGGCAAGACTTGCGTTAGCCAATAGCCGTGTTCTTGAGCGTTGTCATCAACCCAATCGAATAGCACGTCAGATGGAACATATTGAATCGGTCCCGGACGTTCATCTCCGATGATTCCATGCCCACCCTCTGCAAGCCAATGCTGCGGCAAAAACTTGCCCCGCTCACGGCATTCCTGATAGACATGGGCGATGCACTTCCACGCCGTCTTTGGGTCCTTGCGAAGTAATGTCGTCAGCACTCGCTGTTCATTCGTATCTAAGTCCTCAAGCACGGTCCAACCATGGCACGCGACTCGAAGGACTCTCTTGAACAGATCCCACTCGCGATGTGGAAACTGTTCGAGGAACGCCTTTGTCAGACGAGCCCAGTAATAGGCCGCTGAGTGAACAACGCGACCAACCACCATTCCTTCCGCCGTGAGCAGTTCATATACTAGGTCTTCCGGTAGCGGCCTTGTATTCTCCTTCTCGACGTAGAAGGTGTGGCACATTTGCACTGCATTGCTCCACAGTGAACCCGCGCCATCTTCAAGCTGCAGAGCGATGAGATCTTTGACAACACCTTCATCAAGGAGCTGAACTTGGGGGTCGAACCACCAGCGCTCAAGCAGGGTCTTGCTTTGCAAACCGCTTCGGCATTGGTCAATGACTCGCCTGGCTACAGTGTTGGTCATCCCCGAATTCACAACAAAATCGGAAAACCGGTCCGCGATTACCGGATGACGGGCCAATTCAAGCATCGCAAACTCCCACTCCTGTGCATTTCGCACGAAGACCGCCCTGAGATACCCACTTAAGAACGATGGCGAAGTCTTCTCTTTGTCCGCGCCGTAGTGCTCTAGAAGCTTGGGCAACCAAACGCGTTGCGGATCGTCTCGGCCGATCCGAAAAGAGAAACAATACGCGGGACTTGATTCTTCACAGACGAGCCAAGGCAGTTCGGGAATCAGAAGTTTTGGATTATGACGAACGGATTCCGCCAATTCGTCAAGCTTCCGATCGATGAGCTTCGATTCATTTAGCTCGTCATCGTGATAGTCTTCCCAAGTTACATGCTTCACAAAACGTCGAAGTGTGGAAGGGAAATCGCGTCCATCAAGTCGCTCACAAATCCAATTCAGCGTCTGTTTCGTGGCGTCGTCCAGCTTGCTCTCCTTGTGGCGTAACTGCCGCCGAATCAAGGCCACAAGTGCCTTAATGTCGGCTTCTTCGTCGATCGCAATCCGCTCAAGCGTTTGGACGACAGAATTCGTAAGCACCTTGACGTGCAACGCTGACCATGCTGCTTCAATGATGGTCGAGATAAGTGCCCGGCGGTCATCCCCTCGCCACGTTGCGAGCCTGTCGACCAGAAGTCGCCAGACGTCACGGTAGGCATCCCAAAGTTCTCCGTAAGTCTCCGGCGTCCAAAAGGGAATTGTCGGCCGAAGGCCCTGATGTTCCGGTCCCACCATTCTATGAGCCGGTCCTGTGGAGAGGGCGTTGGCGCAAGCTTTCAGGCCCAGTTGTCGCCGCTTTGGTGAATTAGAATCGAGTGCCGACATCAACACGCTCAGCCGCACCTTCGGACTAGCTTGCGTCGGTCCCCAACCTGGGACCAGGCTAAAGAGTTCGGTGAAAGTGCCTGTAGCGTTGTTTGAATTGTTAGCGTTCTCCGCCTCGGCAAGCCCAAGCAGTAACTCGGCGGCATTCGCAAAGCATTCCTCCCAGACGGCGAGCTTTTCGAGAGCCCACACAAGCCACTGACGTGCCTCCGTTATCTTTCGAAGATCCGCGGCGTGCATCTCGCCGATTGTTCGCTGCAAACAGCGAAGCGTTTGCTTAGGACATGTTTCAGCAAGTGCTGAAATCATGCGGCCGTTCTCTTGTCTGTCTGGGAAATGGCCGTTTTGGAAAATCCCGTCGTATTTGAGCAACCTGTCGATCGCCCTCTCGGCGGCCGTACATTCGTGGCCGTAACGCAGCATCTGAACAAACCAATTCCACAGTTGCGGGGGCATCTCCCGCAAAGTCGCCGCAATGTCAAAATGACTTCCATATCGCCGCCAAAACTCACGGTACAGATGCACGTGCAGTAAACGCGGAGTCAAATACACAGTCGTGGTACCTTGGATGATTCGACGTTCCTGCAGCTCACCGACTATTCTGCGAAACATTGGTGCCGTGATTCGTGCGTCGCACCGCTCCGCCAACTTTTGGATGAAACTTGCTTCCTCGGCAACTGGGGGCAGGAAGCCGAAACGCTCAAACAGCGATATGTAGTGAAGAACGATTCGTCGTAAGTGAACGGCTTCTGAGTCGGGTGCGTCACGGCCGTCGATAAATCGACGCCAAACCTCCGACGTTGTTGGCGCGGCAAGCAAATCGGACCCGGGCGCATTCAGGTTAGTGCCGATCACGTGAGCCACGCGAGGACACCCTTCGCAGTAATCAGCCCAACGCTTCGCATCATTCGCGCCGACAGCGTGGTCTTTCAGTATGGAAACGATTTGCTCCGTGTCCGTTGGTTCGACGGTAACCACGCGAGTTTTGTCGTCGACCGTCTCGTCCGGGCCGTGGTCAATCGTGATTGCTCGGATGCGATGCGACCTCGGCTTCAAGACATTCCAGATGTCTGCAAGGTCTTTGGACGAACATTCGTCAATCACAAAGAATACGAACCGGTTATCGTCGCTTTGAAGTAGTTCGTTGAGAAACGTACTTTGCAGAAGGGATCGGCCGTCCTTGACGTAAAGGGTCACTGGTGCAATGTCTTCTGCTTTTGTCAATTCCAGAGCGAGTCGTGTCTTGCCTATACCTGGCTCACCAAGCAGCCTCACGTGCGCTATCTCACCGGAACGTAGTTGGTTGCGAAGATCGTCGGTCAATTGGCGTTGCTCTCGGCTGTAATGTTCGCGTGGCTGCATATCGGCATCAGACGACCACGAGTCATGCGAGCGGAACCCTTGATGATCGTGCCCCCGAAGACGAAGGCATAGGGAGGGGTAGGACCGGAAGAGGCCGATCAACTGCGTCTGTCCCCATACCTCCACCGCTGCGTCAGGATACCCGCACGCCCGAAATGCATCTTGAACATTTTTTTGCGCCTTACGGATGTCCCGATCAATCGGGTCGGATCCAAAGGTAACGAGAACGAATCGCTTCCCATCACGTAGCGTCTGCTGGATTTCAGTGCCTAAGTTGCCAAAGTTCTGATCTTTGTGATTTCCGAATAGCTCTTTGTGGACCTGCGCTTTTTGCCACGGCGCAAAGCCTCCGGTCTTGATCTGATACCGTGTCCCGCTCGTCAGGAGTTCGTCGTGATTGATCGGGGTGCCGTCACCATCAAGGATCGACGCATCGATGCCGCCATCCGCTGTGTGCATATCAGACGGAATGCTCACTCGAGTTGTCGGTATTGCGCGGGCCGTCGCACGCGACCAAAGAAGGTCTCGAAACGCCATCACCGACTGACTCGGCGAGAGGCTACGTAGGACAGCATGGTCAACCTCGTATACGGAACAGCCGATCGACGGCGGCGCGAAAACCCGTTTGCCGTTTCTCTCATCCGTAAGGTCTCGAACATGATTCCGCAACTTCCGCAAGTGCGTGACTGATGCATGACGTTCCCCTTTCTTCACACGACTGACTTGACCAGCCGAAACACTTAGAACCTCGCCTACTTGCTGCTGCGAGACACCCAAGTTGGCCAATCTGGCAAGCAATTCAACGAATTCGACGTTGTCGGGGTCAGTGGCGTATGAAGTCATTGCAGCTCCTCTTCTGTTGCGCCAAAATGGAAACATGTATTGCACGCAAATAATATTGCCTGCAACTTAAATTGTCAACAGGCTTGTTTCAATTTTCAATATTGGCCCTGTATTGGGCGCAGGGGTGAACGATGACAGGATCTCCGGTCGACGCGCGCTCTGGGTAGGCAGGGCAAGATGTGATGGCTTGCGTTTTTGAGCGTGTTCGCTTCTAAAGGTCGAGTCACCTGAACACCCTCAGGAGACGGCGCTAATGCTCGAAGGGCATGAAAACGGAATTCGAGTCCATGCAGGACTACTTCCGATCCCTCGAAGACCCTCGCAGTATTGTCATTTCTATCTGTGCTGTGATCGCAGGAGCCGATGGGCCCAAGGCCATTGACGTTTGGGCGCTGTCCCGTGAGGCATGGTTATTACAGCACCTCGAACTGCCTCGGGGCCTCGGGGCATACATTGACGCGGAAGGGGATCTCGAAATCAAGGTCATTCCAGCGGGCAAACGGTCCCCGCGTGATCCTCCGTTCGCCCCGCCCACTCCACGCTCCAGAACAAAACTCGCTGACCCTCCAAACGGTCCACGCGTGATCCTCCGTACGCCCCGCCCATCCCCTCGCCGCAGGAACTCGGCGTCGTTCAAGGATTGGGCTGCGCATCCTTTGCGGACTGGACCGCCATGAAACTGGTCGCCAATCGGGACGAGGACCGTTACCATTTGGGCGAAGCTCTCCGGCGTGGGACGCCCGAACAAGCCGCCTCGGTACTCCAGCGGCTGCGCGGGCTGGATCCGAGGTATTTGCGCGAGTTTGAGCGCCTCCTGCGAGCGGCCGAAGCCGAGAACTCGGATCGCTGGTGATCGCCCGACGCGGCCGGCCGGCGGTCGCCATTCATTCCGTGATCAGAGTCGAAGGCCGCTGGGTGACCCGAAATGAAACGAAAGCTCATCGTCGCTGAACGCAAAGGCGTGGTGGTCAGGACTGTGAGCGCTTTCGCTGATCACGACACAGCAAGGATGTCCGGCGTGAGGCGAAACCAACCCACAGGGCGATGGCTCGCCAAGAGCTTCACGTCCTCCAATGTCTTCGAGTCGCGAACGTGGAGGACAGGGCTTCGGTCGGCCGACGTCGCTCGGCACTTCCGCACTGCTGGGAACCGTGGAGACGTCGTTGCGCATGGTGAGTCGTCGCGGTTCCAAGCAGTGCCACACGCGCAGGGCCATGCCCGTCTGCCTCAAGCGGCGTGTGGCACGGCTCACTCGGACGCGCGCGGGAGAGGTCCGCCGGAACGGACTCGCGGGCAGTTCAGTCGGCCGACGTCGCTCGGCACTTCCGCACTGCTGGGAACCGTGGAGAGGTCGTTGCGCATGGTGAGTCGGCGCGGTTCCAAGCAGTGCCACACGCGTAGGGCCACGCCCGCCAAACGGAACGGGTCCGGCGCACTACGCCGCGGCCCCATTCCAGGGCTTGATCTTGGCCAGTGTTTTGGCGAGAACCGCTTCGGTCACTTCAGTGTCGTAGGCGGCCTGGGCCCTCAGCCAATACCCATTGGACAGGCCGAAAAACCGACACAGACGCAGGTCGGTGTCTGCGGACCCTATAGTAACGCCATGCGTGATTAGCGTCAATCGACGGGACCTCGACTGCCCGGGTTGCATCGGTTGGCGGCATTCGTCATGCTGATTGACGACTTACCTGTTGTTTTGGAGGCTGGATTCATGAGTCGAATGAAATTGACGCTCGCAGTGGTTTACCTGACGGTGTCGGCAGCGGCGGCTGCGCATGCGGAAGGCATCCAGGCTTTGGTGGGTAAAGCGGGCCGCGTGCAACTGTCACGCGGAAAAGACAACCTCGCCGAGTTCGGCGCGGGACTGTACAACCAGCAGTGGTCCTCGGCAGACGCTGCCGCCGACTCGCGGAAAACGGACACGGCCGAAAGACGCCACCTGCGGATCGCCGTGCCCGGCGGCGGGGAGGTGACGGGGGCGGCGGTGATCGCCGCTGCCGGCGGCGAACTGAACGCCCAATATGTGCTCACGCCGGAGCAGGATGCGGCGTTGAATTCGCTGCACGTGAGCGTCGACTTCGGGATCCCGACCCTGGCCGGCGGGCGCTGGACGGCCGACGAGCGTTCCGGCACGTTTCCGCAGGACTTCGGCCAGGCTCAGATCTTCCAAGGCTCGATTCGCACGCTGGCCATCGAACCCTCTGCGGGCGGCAGCCTGCGCTGGAGTTTTCCCGAGCCGACGTCGGTCCTGGTTCAAGACAATCGTCAATGGGGGCCGTCGTTCTCCGTCCGCATCTTTCGCTCGGCCGGCGCTTCGCGGGCGTTTGCGAAAGGCGTCCCCGTCAAGATCGACTTCTCGCTGTCCGCCACCGGGGGCGTGAGCGTCGAGCATGACACGCCGGTGACCATCGTCGCCGACAAGGACTGGATCCCGCTTTCCCTGGAACTGGACATTCTGCCCGCTTCTGCGCTGGATTTCTCGGCCTTGGGTTTGCAGGATGCTCCCGCCGGCAAGCACGGCTGGCTGAAAGCGGACGAAGACGGGACGTTTTTCTTCGAGCGGCAACCCGGGAAACCCGTCCGTTTTTACGGCGTCAATTTCTGCTTCTCGGCGCACTACATCACGCACGAGCAATCCGACCGCTTGGCCGACCGCCTGGTTCGGCTGGGCTACAATACCGTGCGTTTGCATCATTACGAAGGCGAGTTGACCGAACCGCATCGGGAACGGACCCGGTTGAACTCCGAAAAACTCGACCAGCTGGATTACCTCGTTGCCGCGTGCATCCGCCGCGGAATTTACGTGACCACCGACTTGTTCGTATCGCGTCCCGTAGACGTGGCCCAGTTTCTCCCCGACGTCGCGACCGCGCGCAGCGACGCCATGAACCGCTTCAAGGTGCTCGCCGCACTGAATCCGGGCGCGTACGAGAATTGGCAAGCGTTTGCGCGGAACTTGCTCCAGCACGTCAATCCGTATACGCAACGGGCGTACAAGGACGAGCCGGGACTGGCTTGGCTGGCGTTGATCAACGAAGGCAACCTGACGAACTTCGTATCCTTGGCAAAGGATATCCCGGATTATCTCGCTGCCTGGAACCGCTTTCTGGCCGAACGATACCCTGATCGGACCGCGCTGGCGGCGGCTTGGGGATCGGCCTTGAAAGCCGAGGAAGATCCGGCCCGGGGCACGGTCACGCTGGAAGGCTCGGTCCAAGGCCGGGATTTGCGAGGCCGCGATCTGGTGTTGTTCCTGACGCAGGTCGAGAAGGATTTCCTAATTCGCGCCAAGGCGTTTCTGCGCGAAGAACTGGGCGCGCGGGCCTTGGTGACCAACATGAACGGCTGGACCAATCACGCCGTCAGCCAGCGGGCCCGCGCCGCGATGGATTATGTGGACGACCATTTCTATGTCGACCACCCGCGGTTCCTGGAACAGTCGTGGCGATTGCCCAGCCGCTGTCCCAATACCAGCCCCGTCGCCGGCGGTGCGAGCGGCGGCCGGCATCTCGCCTTTACGCGGCTGTTCGACAAACCGTTTACGGTCTCGGAGTACAATTACTCCGGTCCAGGGCGCTACCGCGGCGTCGGCGGAATCCTGACCGGCGCGCTGGGCGCCATCCAGAACTGGGACGCCATCTGGCGATTTGCATACAGCCACAACCGTGACAACCTGTTTCAGCCCGCCAAGCTGGACTATTTCAACATGGCCACCGATCCGCTCAGCCAAGCCGCCGAGCGGGCCAGCATCTGTCTGTTCTTGCGGGGCGATATGCGGCCGGCGCCGCACAGCGTGAGCATCGTCATGACGCAAGCCGATTTCCTACGGCCGGCGGCTCAGATCCCGGGTTTGGCGCCCAGCTGGCACTGGGCCGCTTGGTTGACTCGCGTCGGCACGCGCGTGGTCGATGATCCCGCGCGACCCTTGCCCCATGATCTGGTGCTGCCCTTGGGATGGGCGACGCCGGAGGGCGACTTTGCCGGCGCCGCCCAGGCCGGCAATCCTTACGAAATCGAACGGGACAAGCTGGTCGAACTGCTCCGCCGGCGCGGCATCCTCGCAGCGGGCAATCCGACGGACCCCGGCACGAACGTCTTTCAATCCGAGACGGGCGAGATCACGATCGACGCTCCGCGCGATCGCCTGACGCTTGATACGCCGCGCACCGCCGGCGGCTTTGCACCGGCGGGCGAGAGCATCCGTACGGGGCAAGGCGTATCGATCTCCGTCCAGGACACCGACGCCACGGTTTGGGTCAGTTCGCTGGACGATCAGCCGATCCGAACAAGCGGGCGGCTGCTGGTCACACACTTGACCGACCTGCAGAACACGGAAATCCGCTACGCGGAACGGGCGCGCCAGACGCTGCTCGATTGGGGCAAGCTGCCGCACCTGGTGCGGGCCGGCAAGGCCGAGATCCGCGTGCAGTTGTCCGATCCGGCGGCGTACCGAGTATGGGCACTGGCCACCAGCGGCAAACGGCTGGCCGAAATCCCCAGCCGGGTAATCGGCGCCGAACTGACGTTCACGGCGGACGTCGCCGGATGCGGCGATCTCGGCGCCATCCTGTGTTACGAAATCGCCAGGCGGTAACGAGCGACGACGGCTCGATGGTCACCCGTTCAGCAACCCCGCCAGCGTTACCGGGTTGCCTTCCAAACGATTGTCCATCGCCTGACCCGTGACGGCTTACGGCAGGATCGTCGCTTCGCTTCCTTGGCGGGTGGAAGCCGCCCGATAGATCGCTAGATCGACGTTCTCATTGACGAAGCGGACGGAGCCGTCTCCTAGGGCGAACTGGCCCCCGCCCGGATGCCGGCTGGCAAAGGCGCCGTTGGCCCCGCTATAGACAACCCCCGCCCCCACGGGGGTGTTGAGCGGGTTGTCGGTTGTCCGCAACGCGTCCAGATGCCGTCCGGCAATCATCCAGCAATTCGCGCCGTTCGACGTATCGGAACCAACCACCTCGCCGACGAAGAACGTGTTGCTCAAGCCGTCCAGACAGTCGGCAATTCTGTAGGATTCGATGTACACAAACATCCCGTTGTTGACTTTTACCGCCGCGCTGATTCCCTGGCTCGGGCCGTTCGACCCATGACTCAACGCATAGGTTCCCGTCGCCCATTCCCCGAGGGACTTCTTATCGGTGGAACTCGGGCACACGAACACCGACGGGCGGGTCAAAAGCACCTCCGCGACGTTGGGAATCGTCGTTCTCCAATTTGCCGCGGAAGGGCCCAAGCCACAATTCGCGGGATTCAGCGACCCCATGTGCCAGCCGATCTGATCGTACAACTGCTGGAGTTCCAGGGTCGGCAGCAGCATGGCGAAGCCGCTGGTCCCCTGCCGCTGCATATCCCGCTTCATCGCAGCGCCCGACGTCGGCGCCAATCCGTAGTAATCGGAGCAGTCCGAGCCCATTCGTCCCGGCGGAAACACCTTGGCGGCGCTTTCGTAATTGGCCGCTGCCAAGGCGATCTGACGCAGGTTGTTCGAACACTCCGAACGCCGGGCGGCCTCTCGTGCCGCCTGAATTGCCGGCAGCAGCAGCGCCACAAGAATGCCGATGATGGCAATGACCACCAGCAACTCGACGAGCGTGAACCCAATTCTACGCTTCGGCCTGCAGCCATCCGCAAGACCATGAAGATGCGGGAATGACATGGGAAGATCCTCCCTTGAGTTAAGGAATCGGCGAAATGAGAGACATGACTTTCCGAGCGGCGACCTGACGGCCGAGCCGCGGAAGCGGAATTACGACTCAATTTTTCGAGATATGAAAACTCTTCACAACGTCAAAACCTGTTGGGGTCGTCGCTGATCGGCATTGCATCAGGGGACGCCTTCTTTAGGGGGCCGGTGAGTTCCACCCGGAGAGAATCGGTCGCGCCATCCACGGTTACCTCAAGATCGGTATCGTTCAAGTTCCGATACTTGTCGGGAATCAAGGAGACGCTTTGCTGCCCCACCATCTGCTGCATGATGACGACTACCTTGTGCGTGCCGGTGACACAGCCATCGCCTGGCTTAATAGTCGTGAGTTGAAACCGTCCCGTCTGGGGATCAATCGCTCCCGTCGCCGGCCGTCCATTCTGGGGAACGACTTGAAGGAAGCCTTCGATTCCGGTCGCCAGCGGCTGGCCATCGACCGTTACATGTCCCGCGACGGGCACCACGGTCGGGCCGCGTGGTCCGCAGCCGGGGGCCGGCAGCAGCAACGCGAGGAACATGGCCACCGCACCGATCCGAAGCAACTCGACGTTTGCGATCATCACACCTCCCATCTCGACACGAGAAAACGGAACCTAAATGAGATGCGAAGTCACCGGCTATCAGCGGTGATCTGTGAGAGATTTTAACTTCCCATCGCTCCCGATTACAACCCCTCTCGCCAGCCATTTTCCCGTCGTTTTGTCTTGGAAGTACCCCGCTTACGTCGGCCGACCCAGACCCTGTGCTCCACGTTCGCAATTCTGCGCACAAAGGTGCCCGCTGGCCGCCTGCAGCGAGCCGAGAGAATACTTCGGAAACTGGGCCTCACACCGGCGGACGCCGTGAACATGCTGTTGGCTCAAACGGAAACACACCGTCGGACTATTCCGTGTCTCCAAACCGGTCCAGACCGGCCAGCAGATCGACGATCTTCCAGACGGACCGTTCGAAAACAAACGGGCCGCGATCCCCTTGTTTGACGGCCGTCAAGACCTGATCGCGTTCGGCCAGGGTCTCGCGGAGTTGTTCGATCGATTCGCCGAGCGGCACTTCGCCGCGGCCCTGCATCCAGGGCGAGTTGCCGGGATGCGTGTCGTCGTCCGTGGCGACGCAGCGCACATCGACGGTGCGCGTCCAGTCTCCGCGGGCCGATACCTTCGCCGTCAACGAAAGCATCGGCGTATCGAACGGCCAACCTTCCGGAACCGCCCCGACCAGGATCACACGCGATCCGTCATGCGGTTGACGGACCATGTTGGCACTCTGAATCGCCAGTCCCGCCTCTTGGCAGGCCGTCACCAACCGTCGCTTGACATCCTCCGCCGGCTCCCGTCCCGCACGCGTCATGCATTCATCCTTTCCTAACAACTGAGCTGGCCGCTCGATTGCTGATCGCAAGTCGTGTTACTGTTTTCGGTCATTGTCGCCGTTCCCCTTTACTCCTTGTAGGCCCCGGATCACTCCTCCGCGATCCGATACAGATGCACGCCATTGCCGGCAAAGGCATCGGTGAACACGCCATTCTCGACGCGAACCGTCCTGTCTTCGCCAATTACTTCCGCTGTCCGGTATCCCGTCGAACCCTGGACGCGGAAGGTCGCGTTGGTCGCTTCGTAGTACATCGCCGCGCTGAAGATATACGTCGCCCCGTCCTTGCGTTTGACCATCGCGTGAACCGGCGTCTTGGGATGGGTGGACTCAACCACCACGGCGTCGACGAGGGTCGGGCTGTTCAGGACGGGCGCCAGCGAACCGATCTGCTGATTGACGGCGGTCACCGCGGCCAGCATGTCTGGATTGTCCAACAGCGCGTGCTCGTTGAACTCCGGCTTAAACTGATGCACAAAGTAGTCAATTCCGCGCGCGCCGTGGATCAGGGCCATCCAAACCTCCGCCTTGACTTGCTGGGGAGTCGGTTCAGAACCCGGCGCGCTGATGATGCCCGTTTCCAGATGGACCCACACCGGCTTGCTGTCTTGGCACCACTGGCGCAACCGCCGCACGCCCAGGGGCACGTACCAGAGCGCGTCCTTCACCGCGAGATGGTCATGAGCCGCCGGGTAGATATCGAAACAGGCAATGTCGCAGCCAGCCAGGTACGCTGGGTAGTCCTCCAGATGACCAGTACGCTCGCCGCGGCCGTGGTATTTCTCCCAGGCGACGCCTTGTCCGAGCCCCAGGAACGTCGGCCGCGTGGCGTCGACGCTTTTGATCTTCTCGTAATCGCGGACGATCCATTGCGGAGGCACGGGCGGGCCATACCCTCGGTAGTCCCGCTTGGCCAACCCCTGTTGTTCATAGATCTCGGGCCAGCCTTCCTTGATCTTCTCCTTGTCGCTTTTCCAGAAGCCGGCAAAGGTCTGCGCATTGTCCGGCTCGTCGCCGTGCATCCAACCGACGAACAGGGAATCGTCCCGGTGCGTCCGGGCGTAATCGTTCAAGGCGCAGATCACCGGCATGTCCGCC
>Ga0366818_10064_pt1 | contig 45082 bp, 41 predicted proteins | sample TotcelFGM3001N14_FD_207090 | JGI IMG/M metagenome (GOLD analysis project Ga0366818, IMG submission 207090) | Enriched cells from coal bed in the Powder River Basin, Montana, United States - Total cells FGM rep3 HSBNCT.FGM.300.1.N14 ...
ATCATGGAGAAAAGCGAACGTCTAACAAGAGCCCAGGCCGCAGCCTTTATTCTCTGCGTCGGCTCCCGCACCCCGGAGCGGCCCTACTGCAACAAAGTTTGCTGCGCCCACTCGGTGGAGAACGCCATCAAGCTGAAAACCATCAACCCGGAGATGGACGTCTATATCCTCTACCGGGATATGCGCACCTACGGCGAACGGGAGGCTCTCTACCAGCGGGCCCGGGAGTTGGGGGTGATTTTTATCCGCCATCACCTGGCGGACCTGCCCCGGGTGGAGGAGGCGGACGGCCGCCTGAAGATCACGGTCACGGATCAGATCATGCAGAGGCCGGTGAGCTTCACGGTGGACTTTCTGACCCTGGCCACCACCATCATACCCCATCAGAACGCCCCCCTGGCGGAACTCTACAAGGTGCCCTTGAACGCCGAGGGCTTTTTCTCCGAGGCCCATGCCAAGATCAAGCCGGTGGAGGCCTCCACCGAAGGCATTTATATGGCGGGGCTGTGCCACTACCCCAAGCCCTTGCAGGAGTCGGTGGCCGAGGCCCTGGCCTGCGCCTCCCGGGCCAACACCATTTTGTCCAAAGATATCTTGCAACTGGAGTCCATCATCAGCAACCCCATCGACGAAAACTGCGACGGCTGCGCCTTCTGTGTGGACACCTGCCCCTTCCAGGCCATTACGCTGCTGGAATATATGAAAGAGGGCGACATCAGGAAGACGGTGGAGGTCAACCCCATCCAGTGCAAGGGCTGCGGCTCCTGTATGGCCACCTGCCCCAAGGCGGGCATCTACGTGGCCGGGTTCACCCCGGAACAACTGGAAGCCCAGGTGGACGCAGCGTTGGGGTTGATTTGAGTGTAGGGTGGGCACTGCCCACCATATCAACTGACAGCTCAAGAGGTTTTACCATGGAAGAGCAGTACGAACCGTTGATTGTGGCTTTTTGCTGTAACTGGTGCTCCTATGCCGGGGCGGATTTGGCCGGGGTCTCCCGGATTCAGTATCCCCCCAACGGCCGCATCATCCGGGTGATGTGTTCGGGCATGGTCCACCCCAACCTGGTGATTAACGCCCTCACCAAAGGCGCCGACGGCGTTTTGGTCTGCGGGTGACACCTGGGCGAATGTCATTACCTGGAAGGTAATAAAAAAGCCAAAGACCGCGCCGAAGGAATTGAGTTAATGCTGGAAGATTTCGGTTTGGAACCGGAGCGCTTCCGGATTGAATGGATTGCGTCCTCGGAGGCCCAGAAGTTTGCGGACGTGATGACGGAGATGACCGAGGCCCTGCGGGATTTAGGGCCGAGCCCATATAGTACAAGAGGGTAAAGGGGAAAAAGATTGGGGCGAAAAGGCGAAAAGGGAAAAAGACATGATTGCCAGCACCTCCGCCTGACGGTTGATGCCTTTCGCCTTACTGATAGAGAGAGAACCGGTTTTGATCCGATGATTAATTTTAGAATGGGTCAATAAAAGGGGAAGCCGGCGAAAAGACGAAAAAAGGTCATAAGCTATATATTTATTTACCCTTTTCGCCTTTTTCCCTTTTACCCTTTTCCCCCTTAAATAAGCCCGTGGCGACAAAATTTGTGCATAAGATTGAGGTTTTAAAAGCGGAGGAGTAATCATAATGGACATCCCTTTGGCCAAAAAGGTCAACGGTAAAAAATTCATGTGGGACGGCGTGGTCTACGACAGTGAGGCGTCGGCCCAACAGGTTATGGAGGGCTATGTCAAAGACGGATTCGAGGCAGAAAAGTTTGTCGAGGACGGCCAGTTCCTGGTTTATTCCCGCAGGGTCGCGGCAGTAGCGCCAACGGAGGGTTAGCGCCAAAGAGTGTAAGGGGTGCGGGCGGCAGCTAGTTGAACCAGACGGCTGACTGCTGGGCACTTACCAAAGGAGGGCACACCATGCCGGTAAATGTAGTTTCAGAGTGGTTGAATGCCTGCTCAGGTTGCGAGATCTCCATACTCAACACCGGGGAGGCGTTGTTGGACCTGTTACCCCAACTCAATTTTGTCCACATCCCCGCTTTAGTAGATCACAAGTATTTCGGCCAGACTGGGGACGGCACGAGCCTGGAGATTCCCGAGGCCGTGGTGGGCATCGTCTCCGGCGGCGTCCGCAACACCGAGCACGAACACGTTCTGAAAGAGGTCAGGAGTAAGGTCAAATTCCTCATTGCCCTGGGCAGTTGCGCCGGCTTTGGCGGCGTGCCGGCCGAGGCCAACATGTGGAAAAACGAAGACGTTTTTGACAAAGTCTTCCGGCATTGTGTCTCCACCGAGTCGTCAGCGGATCCCAAAGACCCCAATGTGCCCGCTTGGACCCCCAGTTGCAAGGCCCTGGACGAAGTGGTCAAGGTGGATATTACCATTCCCGGCTGTCCGCCCCACCCGGACTGGATCGCCGATGCTCTCACCGCCCTGCTGGAAGGCAAGACCGCCTGGGCCCTGCCGGAGCGGAGTGTGTGCGACACCTGCCCGGTCATCCGGGAGAAGAAATCCGGTGGCGGCCCCATCAAGCGGGGTATGACCAACATCGATTTTAACGCCGAAGAAGGTCTGGAGAAGATGCGCTGCATCAATGAGCAGGGCTTCTTCTGCATGGGACCGGTAACCCTGGCGGGCTGCGCCGGCAAGACCGGGGTGCCCCGGTGCGTTCAGGCCCGGACCCCGTGCCGGGGTTGTTTCGGCCCCATCCGCAAGGGGGCCCGCCCCATGGTGGACATGATGGGCGCCCTGACTTCGGTGGGCCTGGACCCCAAAACCTTGGTAGACCGGCGGGCCATCATGAACCGCTACATCGGCGCGCATGGGTTCCTGACGCCGCTGCCGGCGCGGCCGGTAAAATAGGGGGTGAGGATTATGGGAAAAGTCATCAATATTCAACCGGTAACCCGGATCGAAGGCCACGCCAAGGTGGCCATCACGCTGGATGACGCGGGCAACGTCAGCGATACCAAGGTGCACGACCAGGCGCTGCGCGGCTTTGAAAAATTCTGTGAAGGCCGCCCGGTGGAGGAAATGCCCCGGATCGTCTGCCACATCTGCGGCATCTGCCCCTGGGCGCATCACCTGGCCTCCAGCAAGGCGGCCGACGCCTGCCTGGGGGTGACGCCGCCCCCGGCGGCGGTGAAACTGCGCCGCCTGATGCAGAGCATCGCCTACGTCAGCGACAAGATCCTGCACTTCTACTTCCTGGCGGCGCCGGACTTCGTCATCGGCCCTGACGCCGACTACTCGGTGCGCAACGTCGTGGGCATCATCCAGGCGGCCCCGGACATCGCCAAAAAGGTAGTGCAGATGCGCCACATGGGGGCCCAGATGCTGGAGCACTTTGCCGGCCGGGCCATCCATCCCACCTTCTCCCAGGCCGGCGGGGTCAGCAAACCCATGACCGAAACCGAGCGGAAGGAGATGCTGCCCCTGGCCAATGAACTGCTGGAGTTCTCCAAGTTCTCCATTAACTTTGCCAAGGAAAACGTCTTCCCCAAGTACCTGGATGCCATCAAATCCATCGGGGTTATCGAAGTGGGGTATCTGGGCACGGTCACCAACGACGGCGCCCTGGACTTCTACGACGGCAAACTGCGGCTGATGAAGCCCGACGGCACCTACGACGATTTCGCCTACGACCAGTACGTGGACTACATCGGGGAATGGGTGGAGCCCTGGTCCTACCAGAAGTTCCCCTATGCCAAGAAGTGGGGCAAACTCGACATGTCCCTGGACCACCCCGTGGGCGTCTACCGCACCAACTGCCTGGCCCGGATCAACGTGGCCGATAAGATGGCCACCCCCCTGGCCCAGGCGGAGCTGGAGGAGTTCCGGGCCGCGTTCGGGCGGCCGGCCCACTTTACCCTGCTGTACCACTACGCCCGCCTCATCGAACTGGTGCAGGCGGCGGAGACCGCGGTGCAGCTCTTGAACGACCCGGAGATCACCAGCACGGATATCCGGGCGAAGGTCGAGCCTAAGGCCGGCCGGGGCATCGGCTGCGTGGAAGCCCCCCGGGGCACCTTGATCCACGACTATACCTGCGACGCCAACGGCCTGATCACCAACGTCAACCTGATCGTGGGCACCACCCACAACAACGCCGCTATCAACATGTCGGTGAATCAGGCGGCCAAGACCTTTATCAAGGACGGCAAGTACGATCAGGGAATCCTCAACAAGGTGGAAATGGCCATACGCGCCTACGACCCGTGACTGAGCTGCGCCACTCACCGCCTGGACGGCGGTGTCGCTGTGGAAATCACCTTCATGGACAAGAATAACGAGGTGATCGACCAGCTCAGAAACTAAGTAAGCAGTAAGCAGAAGAAATATAGGGGCCACAAGGAGACGGAGCAATCCTTGTGGCCCTATTTTTGTTAATGAAGAAGGTTGGTGAATATAAAAAAGTCGGGAATTATCGCATTTGCCATAAATTTTCCCCGTGTGCTGCTTCTTAAGTCCTCCTTTTTCAAAAGGTGACTTTAAAAGTAAATCCGCTAAGTTATCCAATTTGGAAAAGAGGGGATAGGGGGCATTTAGGTTCTTGCGGCAGGCGCCATAAAGGAAAAAACTTTTGGGAAAGGCTATATCCCCTTGTCCCTGGCGAAGGACTGGTCATAATCTGGTAGCGCCGGGTCTGTTGGCGTTGGCCGAAGGTCAAACTCTCCTCAGGCCCGTCAGCGCTTATCTATGATTTGGTTAGCTCGGCGATCTCCCCGGCGCCGGATAGATATGATCGTTTTAATGGTCACATTCGACTTGGTTAACGCCGAAAGAAACTGGACCGCCACCCCGTAGGCTGAAGAATTCGGGTCCGGAGGGTCGATGCGCAGAACCAGCCCCTGGGCATGGAAATGCGCCAGGTTGCGCTGCTGGTCATTTTCAGGCGTCAGAAAAAAGGAAAACTCCCGGATGTGACCGGGTTTCACGGGCAGAGGCGGTTCAACCTGGAAAAGAACCCCCCCATAGCTGATATTTTTCAATTGTCCCTTGCCGCTTTGACAGTCTCGCGTTTCCGGCTGGCGCACGATGAACCTGATGGGCAACTGAAGGTGAAGTCGCGGATGACGTCGATTGTCCATGGCAACTCCTTGCGCCCGCAGAGTGGTGATCTTGGGTTACTGCCTTCTCAGTTGAGAAACCCCGAGAGCCTGACGGTAACCCTGCCAACCCGCGCTGATCTATGAGTCTATGACGATATGCAAGTATATCGGCTAACTTGCAGCAAAACTTGAAAACTCAACCCCGCGGCAAGGCCGCAGCGCTTTGAGTCAAGGAACCGGCGGTGCGCCGCCCCCACTCCTGGAATCCGGTGATTGCCTTACCTTGCCCTCAAAGATCCACTTCCTTTACGTCAAGCGGGGCGGAGCCAACCGGGAAATTTCCTCGCATAAGCTGACAATTTCATCTACCGTGGAGCACCAGGTCAAGTCAGGTACATGGGAACCGAAATAGAACCCATAGTCGTCCGGGTTGCAGCCGTGAAACCGGAGCGGCGCAACCTCATAGGTCCCGGTCGGCTGGCGATGCTCCGAAATAATCGCCCCATAGCCGTTCTGGAACCGGAAGATCACCTGACTATCCCCCCGGTGGGTGCAGCGGCGCCAAGAAGCCATGACGGGGCTCAAAGTGGCAAGGAACCGGCCGGGGGCAAGCCCGCCCTCCGGCGGTGTGGCCATCGGGGAGGCAGCAGCAAGGTGCGGGGGGTCGGCGGCCACGAGATTATCAAGGTCCTGATTGCGGTTCAGCATGAGCGCTCCCTGTTTTGATTTCCGTCCTTATGCATAACGAGTTTATCGTCCATAAATTAAAGGAACGTTAGGCCAGCATGAGTTTTTGGTTAGCGTTCAAAAAAGCCGCCTTGAGAGTGACTGGCGGCCGGGAGGATTCTCGGCGCCCTCCAACTCATGTGGTGGTTGAGGTGAGCGACAAGTCAGAATCTGGCATTACCGAGTTTTTTGAAAAAGCCGGGTTTAAGATCGAATTTGAACGCAGATTTGAGTGATGGAGAGATATTCATCTTTACCAGGAAATAATTCGCCCTGGCCTCTCGCCGCGGCTATGCGCCGGAATTCCCGGCCTGTCAGCCCCGGTCATTCCCTGGACGCCCTCAGCCGCCGCCTTGCATATCCATCCAGAGCTCCTGGTTAGTGGAGTCGGCTGATGGTTCCGGCGTCATGATCAAGTTCTCATGTTTGGTAAAATTGCCGCTGTCATCGATGATAATGGCCGGAGTCTGGCCGCACCCCGCCAGGACCAAGGCCAGAGTCAGGACGGCGCAGTGACGGTTGAACCGGTTGGTTGGCTTTTTCATGATTCTCCCCCTGTTTTGTCTGGTTTTATCCGGTGCCTCGTCTGAGTAATCGGCAATAACCATTTTTCTCTGAAGTGTGGATATAGTTTTCTATGACAGGAAATGAGAAAAAACAAGAGAGGCGGAGGAAGGCCGGAGGCCGATGGGAGTCTCCCTACGCCGGGAGGGTCCAAAATCTGGGGAGCCCCGGGTCTTTAAATATTTTTTATGTTATTATAATATATTGAAATCGTTGCCTCGGAAAAAAGGCCGTTTTGAAGTTCGATAGCAGCAGTTGCAATCTCTGCATGAAAGCAACCATCCTTTGGTTGCCTTATCATATTAATTATTGAGGGGTTTTACCGCATGCGGGCTTTATTAATCTGTCCAGAATTTCCCCTTTCCTTCTGGAGTTTCCGAAAATCTTGTCAGCTCCGGGGCAACCGGACGGTGACGCCGCCCCTGGGTCTGCTGACCCTGGCAGCCTTACTGCCCCCGGAATGGGAGTTGCGCCTGGCCGATCTCAACACCAGGAAACTGACGGAAGAGGATTGGCAGTGGGGCGATCTGATTCTGATATCGGCGATGTACATTCAGAGGGACGGCCTCTTGGCCCTGGTGCAAGAAGCCAAACAGCGGGGGAAAACCGTGGTCGCGGGGGGCCCCTACCCCACGTCGCTCCCGGAGGCCACCCTGGCGGCAGGGGCTGATTTCGTAGTGCGGGGTGAGGGGGAAAATACGATCCCCTTGCTCCTGGAGGCAATGCGAGCCGGCCAGCCCGGAGTGATTGAGACCGCCGACAAGCCCGATCTCACCACCTCGCCGATTCCGCGCTTCGATCTGTTGCGGTTGGACGATTATGCCACCTTTTCGATCCAGACTTCCCGGGGCTGTCCGTTCGACTGCGAATTTTGCGATGTGGTAAACCTCTTCGGGCGCAAACCCCGCCACAAGACCCCCAAGCAGGTCATCGCCGAACTTGAGACCCTCTATCGTCTCGGGGCCACCGGCAATGTGTTCTTTTGCGATGACAACTTCATCGGCAGCAAGAAACGGGCTCAGGCCCTTCTGCACGAAATCATTGCCTGGTCCAAGACCCGGGGCGAACCCTATCAGTTTTTAACCCAGGCCTCGGTGAACCTGGGCCAGGACCCGGAAATGATCGAGCTCATGATTGCGGCTAACCTGAGAGAGGTTTTTATCGGCATCGAGTCGCCGGATGAGACTGTGCTTGAAGCCAGCCACAAATATCACAACATCAAAAACCCGCTCATAGAATCGCTCTACAACCTCAAACGAGCCGGCATGGAGGTTATCGGCAGTTTCATCCTCGGGATGGACGGGGAAACGGCCGGGGCCGGCAAACGCATCTGCGCCTTCATCGAACAGACCGACCTGCCCGTGACCATGCTTGGGGTCCTGCTGGCTGCGCCGCATACCAGACTGTGGCATCGCCTGGAGAAAGAAGGGCGGCTGCGCCCGGACCTGGGTGAAGACTTGGGGACCTTTTCAGCCATAAACTTCGAACCCAGCCGGCCGGAAGCCGAGATCATGCAGGAATACGTCGATGCCTGGGACTACCTGTATGAACCCTCACGCTATCTGGCCAGGACTTACCGCTATTATCTGGCCATGCGACCGGCTCACCGTGATCCGAAAAGGGCCGCAGAAGGCCCCCGACCCCAAGACCAGGTTCCCCGCCGGAAAATTCCCTGGCGCTATTTATTCAACCAGACCCGGTCTCTGGGCAAAATTCTTTGGTGGCAAGGCATCCGGCCGCCGTACCGGCGTCAATTCTGGACCCAGTTAATCGGGATGTTGCGGCAAAACCCGAGCCGATTCCTGCAATATTTCGTGACCTGCGTCGAGGGTGAGGACCTGTTCGACATCAGGAAGATCGTGAAGGAAAAGGCCGAAGCCATCATGAAGACGCTCCGGCAGGCTCCGCCGGCCTGGCGACGCGCCGCCGGCCAGTAATGGTGACGGGAAGCCTCCTCGACTTTCCTCTGGCTCATCTCAAGTTCTCATGCAACTGCAACAAACCATACGGGCAAAGGGGGACGGAGATGACGACTACTCTGTCGTCAACGCCTCCGTCCCCGCCACTTACGGCCTCATCCGGGCCTTGGCCCGGAAGTGAGATTGCCGTCTTCCAGAGACATCCGCGGTACTTCAGGGTGCAGGGCTCTCAGGAACCTCATAGCCGTCTGTTAAGGTCTCAAGAAAAGCCACGATATCATCCACTTCCTGATCAGTTAGCTTCAGATCGCCAAAAAATACCGGCGGCGGCTCCATGCCCATGCCCATACCCGAGCCCATGCCTCCCATGCTCATATGACGATGGACATTTTCGGGCACTTCCGGCGGCGGCCATCCAGCGCCGGGCACGTCCCGGGTGTTGTTGAACATGACCACTTCCCGCAAAGTCTTAAACACGCCATTGTGCTCGTAGGGGGGGGTCACCGCAACATTGCGCAATGATGGGATCTTGAACATCCCTTTTTGTTTCTGGGCACTGGCATTCACGACATCTTTATTCGGGTCCCCTCTCTCCTCCAATACTTTTCCCAGTCCCAGGTCCACGTAGTTCTTCCCGTCGGGATTAAACTTGCGCGGCAGGTTGTAGAAGGGATTATCCGGATTTGCCGGGGTTCCCAAATTCTGATGGCCGAAATTGGTGAAGAGGGGCTTTCCCGCCACGGGATCGGGGGTGGCCGTATGGCAATTATGGCAGTTGGCTTTACCGATGAAGAGGGCCAGGCCCCGCGCCTCGGCCTCAGATAATTCGACCAGCCCGACCGAGGCATGGTCATACTTGGAAGTAAACGGATTCACCTCGGTGGAACGCTCATATGCGGCGATAGCCTCCCCCGCATACTCAAAGGCCTTCTCAACATCGTTCAGGGCATCGGCGCCGAACACCAGTCTGAAAAGGTAGGCGTATGACGACTGGCGAATAGCCAGGACCACTTGTTTATGGTTCATGTTGTGCATTTCCAAGATATTGAGGAAAGGCTGCAGCGCCTGTTCTTCCAGGGTGTCAGCCCGGCCGTCCCAAAACAAGCCGCCCACATACATGCCTTTCATCATGTTTGCCTGGGACATTCTCGGGTCCCAGTGCAGCGCCGGGCTGAAAGCCGCGTAAGATGCACTGGGCGTGTTGCGGCTGCCGAAACGGGGCCTGATTACTCCCTGGGACACGGGCTGGTCCACATCCGGGTCGGCGAATCCAGCTTTGGGGTCATGACAGGAGGCGCAAGACTGTCCCGGAGGAGTGGATAAGTTTTTATCGAAAAATAGTTCCCTGCCCAGGATCTGAAGATCATCGGTGAGTGGTGGACTTGCCTGAACCACAACAGGCAGAGCCATGGCGCCGAATACCATAAAAGCGGCCAGAGCAAAAACCCCGAGATGTTTAAGTGACATCATTTTCTCCTTTTTTCAGGCAGGTCTCCTCCAGCCTTATCATCCAGCCAGGCGGATAATTGGGATGGTGTGAGGGGGTCAACTCTGCCTCTCTGATAATGGACCATGGCTAAAAACCTCAAGCGCCAAAGGTATGGGGACAGATAAGAACGCATTTGCGCCTTTCTGGCCCCTCTTTAAGAACCCGGACCGCGGCGGGTATGCCGCGCCTGGGGTAGGAAAAGGCGTGTGGCGCTATTCTGGCGCCACACGCCTTGTGGTTGGGTGAGCCTCAGGGGCCGCAGCCGTGATCTGTGCACCTCAAGCCACGACGGTCAGCGACATAGCCTCCGGGGTTACTTAATTTGTACCGTAGCTGTGGCAGACCCTCCTTTGTCGGAAGTAACCGTCACCGTGGCCGGTGGTGGGCTGGTTGTAATCTTCAGCTTGCCCTTCACCAGGGTGTCGTAGCCCTCCGCGGTCAAAATGGCAGTTCGGTCAGTGGACTTGGCCGCAATTTCCAGGGTTTGTTTCCTGGTCGTATACTTTGCCGTGCTAATGGTCACCGTATCCGTCACCGGTTGTGGTCCCCCGCCGGCAATGTTGATGGGAATCCGGGCGGTGGCCCTCACTTGATTGCGCCTCAGGGTGTCGATGAACTCCACGGTGGCAAAGCCGCTGACTGCCGTGGTCGAGCGGATCATCGCATCAAAGCGCCGGGCGACGCTAAACTCGAAGGTGGTCCCGGCCGGCACCAGGACGGGAGCATTGTATTTGCCGTAGGGCGGCACCCCCAAAGCCCGGCCGTCCCAGGCGATGATGACGATGTCCACCGGGAAGGTGACCCTGACGTTGTTGTAAGCCGCATTCAGGAACCGGAGCAGGATGTTCTGGTTCGCCTCGGCGTTGATGGAGATCTGGACCCCGGACTTGCCGCTCATCAACTCGGGCGGAATGACCAGGTCAGGACCTATAGTTCCAGTCCCACCCACAGGGGCCGGCACGTTAACCCCGGTGACGTAAAAATGCGTGGAACGGAAGTCGTTGAAGGCGAAGAATTTGTCAGGAGCGACGGTGCCCCCGGCGTTGCTCACGAAATTGTCGTTGACCCCGGGGATAGTGCCTTGCACCGGGAACGTGGCCCGGGCGTCTTGCGCCAGGTTTGACCAGCGGATGTCCCGGTCGTCCACCACCCACAGGGCCTCCACGTCGTAGGGCACGGTATAAGCGTGGGGGTCCGTCAGGAAGCTAATGTTGGGTTCTCCCGGACGGGGACCCGGATCGGGGGTTTCCAAATCATTGAAGTTGTCCTGGCCGAACTGCGGAAAGGCCGCCAGGTTGGCTTGGGTCCGGAACTTGCGGTCCCTCCCGGCCCCGGCGGGAATGGTCGGGTCGGCTTGGGTGGCGAAGTAGGCGTCGGGCGGATCGATGACGGTGAAACCGTAAAGCCCGAACTCGAAGTGCTGCAAGGTATTCCGGTGGCAGTGGTGGAAATAGCTGCCGATGAAGTTGGGCTGCCACTGGTAGACGTAGTCGCCGATCTCCATGGAGCAGTGCCCCACCCCGTCGTTCATGGTGGAGGGTTCCTGCCCGTGCCAGTGGATGGTGTGGGGGGGCGGCCCATGCCCTTTGGTGGTGGCATGAAAGATGACTCCCCGGGGAACCCGGATGGTGGGCCCGGGAAAATGGCCATCATTCCAGGGGGACCGCAGATCGCTGTCCCGGAAGGTCATGAAGTGCATGTCCTGGCCGTCCCAGGTAGTTTGCATTACCCCGTGCAGCAGGTCCCGCTGCACGGTATGAGGTTCAGACACTCTGAAGGTATCAGCCGCCGCGAGAACTTGTTCCATAACTTCAGGCACGGGATTGGTGGGGGCCAGGAGCTCAGGGGTTTCAGGGCTCTCGGTGGGGGGGTCGAACATCTTGCTGTGCATCCCCTCCATGCCGACCACCGTCATGCGCCGGGTTCGATAAGCTGGGTTTTGGAATGACATGGTTTTTCTCCTTTATGGCTGAGGATCAGGCTCGGTAAAACCCGGTGGAAAATCGGGCCGGTCATGCTGGGAGTGCATTTCCAGGTCTCTGCCCGCCGGCATGAGGCCTTTCTGCATGGCAGAGCTTATGCCATAGACCTGACGCGCCGTGCCCGTTGCCAGGGCATCCGGGTCGGGAGCGAAAAGCATATGGGCGAAATCATGATCCATGGGGAAGGTCTGGGGCGGCAGGGGCGGCCCTACCTCGGTTTGGCCGCCGGGCATAACCATTCTTACCCTTTGGGCCGGCAGGGGCACGTTCTGGTCGCCGATGAAATACACCCCGGCAATGAGACCGCAGTTGTAGTTGCCGCCTTGGGACCCCTGGGACGCCTCGGAATGGTCGTGCATGGGGTAGCACAGGGGCGACTGCCGGATCCCGATGGGGACCTCGGTCGTCCCGTCAATGGAGGATTTGGCCTTCCGGTCGATACCCGGCATATACACCCCAAATTCTTCCCACGGCGGGTAGGTGGTGCCGCCCGCCAGGGTGGGAAGCGCCGCATCGGGACAGCCGCCCCGCCCGATGCCTCTGACATTGGGAATATCCGGGGGCCGCATGTAGGGGATAAGCATGTCATACCGGTCGCTGGGCAGTCCGAAGCCGTGCAGGGTCATGGTGTCTAACCAGATGGGCCCGGGGTTTAGCAGCGAGGCATTGTTCTCCCCTGCGCCCACCGGGGCGCCCTGAACCACGCCTTTTACGGAGAGCAGGTAAAAGTGGTTGGCGTGCAGGTGCATGGAATGGGATGCCAACCCGCCGTTCAGGACCCGGACCAGCACGGGTTCGCCCACCCGGGCCATGGGAACGACCACCGCGTTATTGTGGGCGAAATGCCCGGACTGGCCGTTGATCATCCAGTAACAGGGGATATCGCTGGCAGTGCTGAGGTAGAAATTGTTCAGGGAAAAGGCGTCATTCAGGAAACGGTCTTGGAATTTCGCGGCGTTGAAGTCCTTCCCCGGATTTTCGCTGCCTACATCCCGGAACAGCGTGGGGCTGGCCTGGGAGCAGAGCCAGACATACTGCCGGAAGGGCAGGGTCAGGGTATCGGGGTTGCCCTCTTCCCAGGCCAGGCCGGGCCAGTGGTCCGCGCTGCCCAGTTCGTCGAACAAGAGCTGCACCTGAGGGGTGACCTGGGCCGCTGAATACGGGGTCCATTTAGCCCCCGATTTGGCCGCCGGCATGACCACCAAGGCGCCGTGCAGGCCCATCACCCGGTTCACCGGGCTGTTGAGACTGTCGTGATAGAGGTAGGTGCCAGGCGCTCCGACGGTAAAGCTGGTATTCAGGACGCCACCATTCGGGGCAATTGGCCCGCTGTTGAACATGCCGGGGATGACCAGGCTGTGATTCTCATCCAGGTTGTTGGTGATGGTGAGATTGATGGTGTCTCCCTGCACCGCGAACAGGGTGGGGCCGGGATAATCCGGGGGAAGATCAACCACCGTGTTGTCTGCCAGGACTGCGTTGACTTTGTAAATCCAGAAATAGCAGGTCCCGTTTTCCCCCACTGAGGCAGGATTGGGGTCCACTACGGCGCTCAAGGCGTTAAAGGTCGCCATCTCCTTGATGGTATCGGTGATGGTGATGTTGAGGCTGGCGACGGTGGCTGCGTGAGCCGGCCTGTCGCCGAGCCAGGGGAGCTTGGCCCCCAACCACAACCCCACACCACCCATGGTGGTGTACTTGATAAAATCCCTTCGCTTCATAATTCATTTCCTCCTATCGCATGGGTGGTTAACAAAAAATTTATGGACCGAAAAGAGCATCGGCAAAAATCTCCCCCATGGAATAACGATGGCCGGCAGGGTCATCAGGGGGTAATAATTAGGTGCTATAAAAACTAATTAAAAATATATTGATTTTTGAGTATCGATAAATAGGCAAAATTGCCTATTAGGGGCTAGCTAAAATACCCAAAAAATAATCCTGAGAGAAATTTTATACAGAAATAATTTCTTAAAGAAGCCAATCGCCCCTGATTTTAGGTGGATGTGCGGAGAAAATGGAGCGGTTGGAAGGGGTGCCGCGATGAGAGGTTACCCTTTGAGTCGGATGTCGCGAGGCTGCGTCCCCGGTTAAGAACCTGTTATAATACGATGGATACTGCGGATGCCGAGGAAGATTATCAGAAGTTCGATGGGTTTTGGGCTAAGGAGCAGGAGGGGGTTATTCCTGATAAACTATGCTCTGGGGCAAAAAAGTGCTCTCCCCAAAAAAAATAGGTAGCCGCAGCTACCGTAAACGCTTTGAAATAGCTGGAGGCGGCATCCGGATTCGAACCGGAGAATAACGGTTTTGCAGACCGCTGCCTTACCTCTTGGCTATGCCGCCTCTGGAGCGGGAAACGGGATTTGAACCCGCGACTTCGACCTTGGCAAGGTCGCACTCTACCGCTGAGTTATTCCCGCTCGCTCTAATTATGTCTTAAAAATCGGCGCACTTGTCAAGGGGAAAATTAACTAGTTTTCATCCGGAAACTCCTTAAGACTCCCCTCTTTGGAAAAGGGGGGCTGAGGGGGGATTTGGTAACCCTTTGTAAAAACCACTAAATCCCACTTTTTTAAAGGGGACTCTAAGAACCGGTTGCCAGCAGGAGGCGTTTCCGGATGAACACCGATTACCGGTGCGGAACTGCTCCCAACTCCACCGCGTGGCGAGTTTGACATCCGCCTACCGCCCCGGCGCCGGCTTTTATGCTCGGCTGACTCTTTGATCTCCGTCACACCGAATTTCACTTGCGCCTTTGCGGTGGTGAAGGCGGCGTTCAGGCAGGCCGAAACCAGCAAAATTTCCGAAAAAAGGGGTATCTTAAGGTCGGATTTTTTTCTTCCCTTGACTGGGGGCGGAATTGTGCTAATATGGAAAGTGAATTAATCCACAAGGTCGATTTTTTCGCGGTCTTAGATAGTAACCTCAATGAGTTAGGAGCATGTCCATGGACTTTCGCACCATCAACACCACGTGTTCTTACTGCGGCTGCGGCTGCGGCCTCCTTTTGGAGGTTTTGGACGATAAGGTGATTTCCACCCTGCCGGTGAAAACCCACCCGGTGAGCCAGGGCAGCCTCTGCATCAAGGGCTGGAACATTCACGAATTTATCGGCAGCGACCAGCGCCTGAAACAGCCGCTGATGCGCAAAGGCGGCGAGCTGGCGCCGGTGAGTTGGGATGAGGCCATGGACGCCGCCGCCCAGGGCCTGAAACAGGTCGTGGACAAATACGGCCCCGACGCGGTGGCGGTGCTGGCCTCGGCCAAGGTCACCAACGAAGAGAATTACCTCATCCAGAAATTTACCCGGGCCGCTATCGGCACCAACAACGTCGACCACTGCGCCCGACTCTGACATAGCTCCACCGTGGTCGGTCTGGCCGCGGCTTTCGGTTCCGGCGCCATGACCAATTCCCTCCCGGAGTTGGCCGACGCCAAATGCATCTTCATCATCGGTTCCAACACCACCGAAAACCATCCCATCGCCGCCAAATGGATCCTACGGGGCAGAGAAAAAGGCGCCAAGATCATCGTGGTCGACCCCCGGGCCACCCAGATGGCGTTTCTGGCGGATATTGCAGTGCAGCACCGCCTGGGCACCGACGTCGCCCTCATCAATGGGTTGATGCATATCATTCTCAAGGAAGGCTGGCACGACAAAGCCTACGTTGACGAGCGCACCGAGGGCTTCGAAGCCCTGGCCGCCAAGCTGGAGGATTATCCTCCGGACAAAGTGGCCGAGATCACCGGCGTCGACGCCGCCACCCTGCGCCGGATGGCCGAGATGTTCGCCAAGAATAAACCCGCCTCCATCGTCTACTGCATGGGCATCACCCAGCACACCACCGGCGTGGACAATGTCAAGGACCTGGCCAACCTGGCCATGCTCACCGGCAACGTCGGGGTGGCCTCCGGGGGCGTCAACCCCCTCCGGGGCCAGAACAACGTCCAGGGGGCCTGCGACATGGGCGGCCTGCCCAACGTCTTCACCGGCTACCAGCCCGTGGCCGACGAAGCCGCCAATAAGAAATTTTCCGAGGCCTGGGGCCGTCCCCTTCCCAATAAGCCCGGGCTCACCATCCTGGACATGTTCCATGCCATCGAGGAAGGCAAAATCAAGGCCCTCTATGTGGTGGGGGAAAACCCCCTGGTCACCGACCCGGACCTGCGCCACGTGGAAGCGGCCCTGAAGCACCTGGATGTCTTCATCGTCCAGGATATCTTCCTGACCCAAACGGCCAAGCAGGCCACCATCGTCCTGCCCGGCACGTCCTTTGCCGAGAAAGACGGCACCTTCAGCAACACCGAGCGCCGGGTCCTCCTGGTGCGCCAGGCCATCCCGCCGGTGGGCGAGTCCCGGCCCGACTGGATGATCACCCAGGACCTGTCCACCCGCGTCGGCTACCCCATGAACTACGCCTCGCCGGAGGCGATCTTCGAGGAGATCAAGAGCCTCACCCCGAGCTACGCCGGCATGAGCTATGCGCGCCTGGGAGCCACCGGCCTTCAGTGGCCCTGCCCCACCCCGGACCACCCCGGCACCGTCTTCCTGCACAAGGACCGCTTCAGCCGAGGCAAGGGCGCCTTTACGGCCATCGATTACAAGCCGCCGGCGGAGGTGGTGGACGGGGCATACCCCATGTGGCTCAGCACCGGGCGTTCCTTCGCGCATTACCACTCCGGCAGCATGACCCGGGTCTCTCCCAGCCTGCACCAGGAAGTTCCGGAAGGCTATGTGGAAATCAGCCCGGTGGACGCCAAGGCCATGGCCATCAAGGACGGCGAGCGGGTCAAGGTCAGCTCCCGCCGGGGCGAGATTCAGATCAAGGCCAGGATCAGCGGCAAAGTGAACCGGGGCGTGGTCTTCATCCCCTTCCATTTCGCCGAAACCGCGGCCAACGTCCTCACCAACTCAGCCTATGACCCAGTGGCCAAGATCCCGGAATACAAGGTCTGCGCCGTCAAGGTGGAGAAGCTGGCGGCATAGAAGAAAATGAAAAAACGATGTTGGGGAGGCTAAGGGCTTTTTCGTAAATGGGCCTTAAGCTTACAAAAACTCCCCCAACCCTTTAAGCAAAGTAGGGGCGACCCGTCGGGTCGCCCCTTTTCATTCCCACCTAAGTTAAACCTGTATGACTGATAAAGCAGCCACCCTCCCAAAATGAAAATCTTTTGTAGGGGCGGTTCGCGAACCGCCCCTACGGGTGGATTTTCACGGTAAAAAATGCAGGGTTCGCCCTGCGTACCTTGTACCTTATTGTTTTACCCTTTGCCATCCTCACCGACCGCGATACAATGCCCGCATGACAGCATTGTTAGAAACAATCAAAGCCCGGGCCCAGGGTCTGAAAACGGAAATTGTGGGTTGGCGCCGGGAGTTTCATCAGCACCCGGAGCTCTCTCACCATGAGGAGCGCACCGGGGAGGCGGTGGCGGCGTATCTCCGGGATTGGGGTCTGACGGTAACCACCGGCATCGCCGGCCATGGGGTGTTGGGGGTGCTTAAGGGAGGCCGGCCCGGGCGGGCGGTGGCCTGGCGGGCCGACATGGACGCCCTCCCCATCGCCGAGAAGGTCAAGCTCCCCTGGCGCTCACAGGTAAAGGGGGTTATGCACGCCTGCGGGCATGATTTTCACCTGGCCATCGCCCTGGGCGCCGCCCGGCTGCTCAGCGAGTTCAAGGACCGCCTGGCCGGGGAATTCCGGTTCATCTTTCAGCCCGCCGAAGAAGGCCCGCCGGTGGGCGATTCCGGCGCCAGGGGCATGGTGGCCGCCGGCGTCCTGGACAACCCCAAGGTGGAAGCGGTGTGCGCCCTGCACGTGGCCCCTAATCTCGACGTGGGCCACATCCGCTATGGCCCGGGGGTGGTAATGGCCGGGGCCGACCGCATCATCCTCACCGTGACCGGCAAATCCGCCCACGGCGCCACCCCCCACCGGGGGGTCGACCCCATCCTGGTGACAGCCCAGGTGCTCAATCATCTCCAGGGGTTCCTGGCCCAGCGAATCGATGCCCGGTCCCCCAAGATCCTCACCTTCGGCCGCATTCAGGGGGGCAACCGCTTCAACATCCTGGCCGATGAGGTCACCCTGGAGGGCAGCCTCCGCTATCTCCAGGACTCGGTGCGCCAGGAGGTGTTAACGGGCCTGCGGCAACAGTTCGCCGGGCTGAGCCAGGCCACCGGGGCCGAAATCAAGCTCACGGTGGAGCCCTTGTTCCCCATGCTTAAGAATGACCCGGAACTCACGGGCCGGGCGGTGCAGATACTCCAAACCCTGCTGGGGCCGAAGCGGCTCAAGCTGCTGCACCCGGCCATGGGGAGCGAGGACTTCCCCTACTACGCCGCCCGGGCGCCGGGCTTCTACTTTTTTTTGGGGGTGCGCACCCCGGGGGGCCGGGGCCAGGCCCTCCACTCCCCCGACTTCAACCCCGACGAAGCGGCGCTGCCCTACGGGCTCACGGCCGCTGCGGGACTGTTGGCCTGCCTGGCCGAGCCGGAGTTTCCCTCCCTGGCGCCCGCAGGCCCCGTACCCCAGGAGGAAGACCCGAGCACCATGTAATGCCGTTTGACGTTTCCGGCCGGCTTTTTCGGTCCTCAATTTCCTCTGAAATTTCAGGCGGCCATGGTTTTTGGTTACACAAAGTGTGCTGAATATTTTCATAACTAATAATGGGAAAGGAGCCATACGTCTGCTGAGCGATAGCTCGCGGGTCGACTTCAGGGTCATCAGAGGCTGCACGCTGGCCGCAATCGCATCATCATGAGCCATTTTTCCGCTTAATTCCCCGCTTATCCATGATATGCTTAGGGCTGGCAAACCCGTTTTCGACTCCTTAACCTATTTTTTCCGTCTGTCCGATACACCTTCAGGGGGAAAGGAATGTCCGGGACACCCAACCAGCAAGGCAAGATGTTTACACGCATAACTCCAGCGCCATCGGTTAGATTCAAGCCCCGGTTGGCAGCGCTTTTCCTGATCGCCGTGGCTGTGCTGTCAAGCCCCGTTGCTGCCTGGGCCAGCACTGACCACGGGGGCAGCGGCCTCATCTCGGCCATCGGCATCAGCATCATGGCCGCCACCGCTCTGGCCTTTCTGGCCTACCTGACCAAGCAGCCGCTCCTTTTGGCCTACCTGGCCGCCGGGGCGGTCATCGGCCCCCAATTCGGCTTAGGCTGGGTGAGTAGCCAGGCAGACATCAAGATTATCACCGAAATCGGCCTGATCCTCCTCTTATTCATGATCGGGCTGGAAATGAACCTCAACAAGCTGAAAGAATCGGGCGAATCCCTGCTGGCCACGGGCATTTTCCAGTTCATCCTGTGCGCCGCCATGGGCTTCGGTTTCTTCCTGCTGCTGGGATTTACCATTGGCGAGCCCTTTGAATACCGGATTTTCGGCGTCAAGATCCTGGGCGGCCAGTACGATCTGCTCTACCTGGCGGTGTGTCTGGCGCTGAGCAGCACCACTATCGTGGTGAAACTGCTCTATGAAAAGTTTGAACTGGGTACCCTGGCCGGCCGGCTCACCCTGGGCGTCCTGGTGTTTCAAGATATCTGGGCCATCGTGTTGTTGAGCATCCAGACCTCCCTCAGCGACCCCAAAATCCTGTCTATCCTGATCCAGTTCGGCCAGGCCGCCCTGCTCATCGCCATCAGTATGACCCTGAGCAAATATGTCCTGGGGTATCTCTTCCGGAAGATCGCCCGGCTGCCGGAACTCATGCTGGTAGCATCCTTGGGGTGGTGCTTCCTCATCTGCGCCCTGGCCGGCCTGTTCAACCTGTCCCTGGAAATGGGGGCCTTGATTGCCGGCGTCGCCATCTCCACTTTTCCTTACAACCTTGATATCATTTCAAAAATCGTCAATATCCGCGACTTTTTCATCACCCTGTTTTTTGTGGCCCTGGGGATGGAAATTCCCAATCCGATGGATAATCTGGGAATTTTCTTGGTGGCGGGGGCGGCGGCCCTCTTTCTCATCGCCTCCCGGTTCCTGTCGGTGTACCCCATACTCTATCTTCTCAAGAACGGCAACCGGGTGAGCCTCCTGACTTCCATCAACCTGTCCCAGGCCAGCGAGTTCGCCCTGGTTATTACTGCCATCGGCCTGAAGAGCCAACATATCGTCTCGGACATCCAAGCCATTATTATCTTTGTCTTTGTAATCACCTCCATCTCCTCAACCTACATGATCAAATACAGCCAGCAGCTCCAGGGTTTCCTAAGCAAAATCGTGGAACGGGTGGGCTTCAGAGATCTCGAGAGCGCGCCGGCCGACGAGCCAGCGGCGCCCTCTAAAGATATCGCCCTGCTGGGCTTTTTCCGGGTCGCCAGCGCCTTCATCCGGGAGATCGAGGACGCGGCGGTTGACCTTAAAGACAAGATCGTGGTGGTGGATTTTAACCCGCAGGTATTGCGCCGATTGCCGCTCCATGGCATCAAGGTCGTCTATGGTGATATCAGCAACCCGGAAACCTTGCATCATGCCGGCATTGACGAAGCCAAGATCATAATTTCCACCATTTCCGATGAAATCCTGGTAGGGACCAGTAATCTGAGACTCATTGACCAAATGCAGAAGATAGCCCCTGAGGCCCGGATCATCGTCACCGCCGAGAGCCCGTCCCGGGCCTTGGAGCTCTATAATGCCGGAGCTGATTATGTCTACCTGCCCAACCGGCTGGCGGCCCAGCATCTGCGCACCGTGGTGGAACGCCTGCTCCGGGGAGACCAGGTCGTTATCAAGGAAGCGGAAATGGCGCGGCTCATGGAGCACGATGAAGTGATTGGCTGACGGCGCAGATATTTACCGCGAGTCCAGTTATCGGCATTGCGGCACCCTGATCCACACCCACCAGTTAAGGCCAATGAGGTGATCCGGCATGGGAGAAAAAGACGAGCAGACCATGAGCCGCCTGGAGCTGGCGGACTATTTGACCAACCTGGGCGAGCAACTCCGCCGGGGGGCCTTTGCGGCCCAGAGGCGCCACTGGACCGTACCCGATGACTTATTCGTCCGCATGGAGTTCAAGGAAAAGAAGGGCCATCTATCCGCCCGGCTGAGCTGGTCCTGGTCCACCCTAAGCGACTATGATGGGGCCGCCCGGGAGGAAATCAGCCGCGGCCAGGATTCTATGAAAACCGTAAAAAAGCGCCTGGGCGCCGACTTTAAGGCGCTCCAGCAAGCGGTAAACCAGGGCGGCTTCCCCGATGCCCGGACCTTAGACAACTTCGTGGCCAGCTCCCGGGCCTTCGCGGCCATGGCCGACCCGGATTGGGCGACTGCCATGCAGGAATACCTCGACCACCTGGCGAACCTTGAGCACGCCGTGGCCAACCGCCAGCAGGAAGTCATGCTCCATGAACTGAGAGACCTGCAGGCCTGCATGAGTTCCTGCCATCGCGAGTTCAAATCCGGAGCGCAGAACCGCGTTTAACCGCAGCCATTACCTGCCTTCATTACTCCGGCGCGCCTCCGCAGGGGGGGGTTAAAACCCGACGCTACGACGACAACTATGTCCGGGCCTTCTACGTCTACGCCGGCCTGGGGAAAAAATCCCAGATCTCCCGGTGCTTGGAACGGCTCCAGGAAGTCAACCGGCAGGGCCAAATGGGCCACTCCTTGGAACGCTTCGAAAAGCTCGCCAATCCCAAACCTTCCTGATTTTTTCCGATACGACCGCACCGTCAGGTTGGACCCCCCACAGAAGGTCAATTTCGCTCTTCAGATCATATCAACAACCAATTGATATGATTACCTTTATTATCGGCAAGGTATTTCGCAGTCAACCAGCACTAAAGTTCCCTACCGTGCCGCGGCTTACCATTGCTGGAGTCCTAAGTCACCGACTCACGAGAAATTTGGCCAAAGAGAGGGGTATGCAAGAATAGGTAATGAATGCTTTAAAACAGAAATTATGCTAACATGCCTCTCGCCCAACCATTCGGCAACAACGGAGGGAATGTGCGGCAGTAACCTCGGAGAGAGAGGTCCCCCAAACTATCTTTTGGCTGTGGTGGCCCAAGTTGCTGGATAATCTCAGATAAAGTTCGGCCTGCCAATTCAATGGAGCCTCTAAAAGCATTTGTAAGATAAGGAGGCATTTATTTAACATTAAGCGAGGGAATAATTATGAAATCCAAAAGCATTATCCTCCTCTTGTCTCTGTTCTTGGTGGCGGCATTTTTCCTCGTGATGCCGGGGGCAGGCCGGGCGGCCATGTGGATCGGAGTGCAGGGCGGGCCCAACTTTGTTACTGATAACGATATGAAAGGACAAGATCTGCGCATTAAAAATGTTAAAACGGAACCGGCGGTTTTAGCAGGGGTAATTATTGGTTATGATTTTGTAAAAGACGGTTTTTTAGGGTACGACTGGCCTAATTGGCTTAAGTATTTCTCCCTTGCCATAGATATAACTTATAATAACTTTTCTCAAAAAGCACAAGACGTGCAAATTATAACGAGACAGGGAGACCGGCTTTCTATGCACATTAGCCCAGTGGATGGTCATATGCTGGTGCTATCATTTTTATTTATCGCCAAATATGGTTTCTTTCCTACTCCAGAATTACCTTTCGGGCGATTGATCCCCTATGTAGGAGTGGGGCCAGGTATGTTCTTTTCTGTAGCAGAGACCGATTATTCAAGCTATGCGTATCCATCATCCGATTCTGCTGAGTTGGGTATTGTGACTGAAGCTGGAATCCGTTACATGGTGCGGCGCAATATTTCTTTAGATGCGGCATTTCGTTACCGTTATGCCAAACCTTCTTATGACGTTGCTTATTTTTCAAATGTTGTGGGGGAATTTTATAACGTCGGGAGAATATACGCCCACCAATTTAATGCTATTTTTCGACTCAATTATCATTTTTAAGTCATCTGGAACCGATCGAATCGGTATTTGAGTTGCCAAGGCCGGGAAAGCGAAGTGCATCCCGTCTTTCGCATCATTCCTCTTATAGCGCCGAACCTCCATCCTTCGCCGTCCACCCTAAGATTAAAAATTCCGCATCGCAGGCAACGGGTAAAGGCCGCGCCCAGATACTGTTTAGGCGATCGGGCAAAATGACCATGGTCTCGACGGCGCAACGCCAGGAAAGACGCCCATAGATGGTCAAGGTGTTCAGTCAAGAAGTTCCGGCGGCGTTCCAACTGTTGAAGGCGGGATGCGCTTCGCTTTCCCGCCTTACAGCGACTGGAAATGGTGCGTAGGACGCATCCTACGAGGACTTTTCGGAGGCGGGCAGGTTGTTTTGATGGGAGCCGGGGTTAGTTCCCCTCCACCTTCTCAGCCGGGGGCGCCGGTTTCTTACGGCGCTCGCTGAGGCGCTGGGTGATGACGTAGAACACCGGCACGAAGGGGATGGCCAGGAGGGTGGAGGCGAGCATGCCGCCGAAGACCACGGTGCCGATGGCCTGCTGGCTGGCGGCGCCGGCGCCGCCGGCGACCATGAGGGGGACCACCCCGAGGATAAAGGCGAAGGAGGTCATGACGATGGGCCGGAAGCGGCGGCGGGTGGCCTCCACCGCGGCCTCGGTGATCGACATGCCGTCTTCCCGCAGCTCCCGGGCGAACTCCACCACCAGGATGGCGTTCTTGCTGGCCAGGGCGATCATCAGCACCAGGCCCACCTGGGTATAGATGTTGTTGTCGAAGTCCCGGACCATCAAGCCCAGCAGGACGCCCACCATGGCGATGGGCACCACCAGAATGACTGCGGCCGGGTTAAACCAGTTTTCGTATTGGGCCGCCAGGACCAGGAAGACCAGGGTGATGGACAAGGCGTAGATGAAGTAGGCCTGGCTGCCCACCTGCTGCTCCTGGAAGGAGGTGGCGGTCCAGTCGTAGGACATGCCCCGGGGCAGGGTATGCTGCGCCACCTGCCCCATGAGTTTGATGGCATCCCCTGAGCTGAAGCCCGGGGCCGCCCCCCCGAAGATGGAGGCGGCGGGATACAGGTTGTAGCGGGTGACCAATTCCGAGCCCATGGTCCGGTCAACCTTCAGGAGGGTGCCCAGGGGCGCCATTTCCCCTTTGAGATTGCGGACGTAGAGGCTCTTGATATCCTCGGGTTGGAGGCGGTAGGCCGCATCGGCCTGGACGTAGACCTGGAAAACCTGATTGAACTTGTTGAACAGATTGACGTACGTCGACCCCAGATAGGCCTGGAGGGTATCGAAGACGTTGTTCAGGGGAATATTCAGGGATTCGGCCTTGGTGCGGTCGATGTCGAGATAGAGCTGGGGGCTGCGGGCGCTGAAGGTGGTGGCCATGCCTCCCAACCCGGGTTGGCCGCTGGCGGCCCGGATGACCTCCATGGCCGCCTTTTCCAGCTCGATCAGCCCCAGGCTGCCCCGGTCCTCCACCATCATCTGGAAGCCGCCGGCCTGCCCCAGGCCGGCGATGGCCGGCGGCACCAGCACTATGGCCTGGGCGTCCTGGATGGTGAATAGCTCCTGCTGCAAGGCCCCGACGATATGGTCCTGGCTCAACTTGGAGCCTCGTTTGTCCCAATCCTGGTAAATCACGAAGGTGGTCATGACGTTGGAGACGTTGGTGGCGTCCAGGATGGAAAACCCGCCCACGGTCACCCAGGCATCGACTCCCGGGGTCCGTTTGAGAATGGCATCTATCTGGTCGGCGGTCCGTTTGACCCGGGGCTGCGATGCGCCTTCGGGCAGCCGGGCGAACACCATGGCGTAGCCCTGGTCCTCCGTGGGCAGAAAACCGGTGGGCTGCAGGGTAAAACGCCAGCCGGCCAGGGCGATGACCACCACGAACACGATCACCATGAGTGTCGTGCGCTGGACCATCCATTGGATAAGGACGACGTAGGCGTGCTCCACCACGGCGTAGCCCCGGTTGAACCCCCGATAAAAGAAGTTGGGTTCTTTTTCGACATGCGGGCGCAGCCAGAGGGCGCACTGGGTCGGCTTCAGGGTCAGGGCGTTGAGGGCGCTGATGATGGCGGTGGAGGCGATGACCAGGGCGAACTGCCGGAAGAGCTGCCCGGTGATGCCCGGCATGAAGGCGGCAGGTAAGAAAACCGCGGTGAGCACCAGGGTGATGCCGATGACCGGCCCGGTCAATTCTTTCATGGCCTTGATGGCCGCCTCGCGGGGGTGGAAGCCTTTCTCGATGTAGACCGAGGCGTTTTCGACGATGACGATGGCGTCGTCCACCACGATGCCGATGGCCAGGATAAGGGCGAACAGGGTCATCAGATTGACCGTGAACCCCAGCATGGCCATGGCGGCGAAGGCGCCGATGATGGTCACCGGCACGGTGGTGGCCGGGACCAGCATGGCCCGCCAGTTTTGCAGAAACACCATGATGACGATGAGCACCAGGATGCCGGCCTCAAACAAGGTTTCATAGACCGCGTGAATGGCCTGGCCGATGAACTTGGTGGTGTCGTAGTGGATGGCGTATTTCAGGCCTTCCGGGAAGGTCTGGCTCATCTCGACCATGGCGGCGTCGACCTTTTTGCCGACGTCGATGGCGTTGGCCCCGGGCAGGGCGTAGATCAGTATCTGGCCGGATTGCTTGCCGCTGAGGCCGCCGAAATTACTGTAAAACTGCTGGTCCAGATCGACCCGGGCAATATCTTGCACCCGCACCAATTGTGCGGTTTCACCCTGCTCGGTGCGCACGCTCTTGACGATGATGTCCGAGAATTGCTTGACGTCGGCCAGCCTTCCCAGGGCGTTGACCGTGAACTGAAAGGTTTGGTCGGGCGGCACCGGCGGGGCCCCCAGCCGGCCCGCCACCACCTGGACGTTCTGCTGCTGGATGGCGTGCACCACATCCAGGGTGGTAAGGTTGTAATACTTGAGCTTGTTGGGGTCCAGCCAGACCCGCATGCTGTAGGGGCCGGCGCCGAACACCTGGATCTGGCCCACCCCGGCCAAACGGCCCAGGGGATATTGGAGGTTGATGATGGCGTAGTTGGAGAGATAAGTGGCATCATACCGCTCATCGTCGGTGTAAATGCTGATCACCTGCAAGATGTTGGTGGAGACCTTGCGCACCGTGACGCCCTGGGCCTGCACCGTTTCGGGAAGCTGGGCGGTGGCGCCGTTGACCATGTTTTGCACCAGGGTCAAAGACGTATTGAGATCGGTTCCCACACTGAAGGTTACGGTAAGGGTGTAATTCCCGGCACTGGAACTGGTGGAGGACATGTAGATGGAGCCTTCCACGCCGTTGACCGCCTGTTCGATGGGGACCCCCACCGTGTTGGCAATGACCTCGGCGCTGGCTCCGGGATAACTCGTGGTCACCTGAATGGTGGGCGGCACGATTTCGGGGTACTGAGCCACCGGGAGAATATAGAGACACACCAGCCCCAGAATGACGGTGACGATGGCGATGACGTTGGCGAAAATCGGCCGGTCGATGAAAAACTCGGAGATCATGGGGCGGCTTTCTTGAGTTGCCCGCCGGGGGCCGGGGGCGGTGGCGGTTCCGAGTTCGGGACCGAGGCCTTGACGGGAGTCACCTGTTTACCCGGGATGGCCATGAGGAGCCCGTTGGTGATGACCCACTCCTTATCCTTCAGGCCTTCGGTGATGACGGTCAGGTCCTTGACCTCGGGGCCGAGTTTAACGCCCCGGCGCTGGACCACGTTCTTGTCGTCCACGGTCAACAGGTAGGGGCCCAACTGATCGAAGCCGATGGCCACGGTGGGAACCAGCAGCGCCGACGGTTTCTGAGTCACCGGCACCCGCAGCCTGGCGAACAGCCCCGGCAGCATCATGCCCTTGGGATTGGGGAACACCCCCCTGAGGGTCAGGGTGCCGGTGGTGGGATTGAGGCTGATGCTGGCGAAATCCAGGTAGCCCTTGTGGGGATAGTCCTTCTCGTTAGCCAGACCGAGATAAAGGGGGATGTCTTTGCGAATAATGGCGCCCACCGATTCCTTGGTCTCCTGGGTGACGTCCAGGAGGTCCCGCTCATTCATAGTGAAATAGACATAGAGGGGGTCGATCTGGTCGACATTCGCCAGCAGGGTGGCTTCGCCGGCGCCCACCAGGTTGCCGGGGTCTTTCAGCCGGCGGTCGATGCGGCCGTCGAAGGGCGAGGTCACCTTGGTGTAGCTCAGGTTGAGCCGGGCCAGGTCGCGCTGGGCCTCCGCCGACATAACCGCGGCCTGGGCCGCATCCCGTTGGTAAAGCCAGTTGTCCACATCCGTCTGGGCCGCGGCCTTTTGGGCCACCAGTTTGGTGTACCGGGCGTATTCGGTCTTGGCGTGAAAGAGTTTGGCCTTCTGGGAGAGAATTTCCGCCTCCGCCTGCTTGAGTTTGGCCTCATAGGTGTTCGGCTGGATCAGAAACAGCAGTTGACCCTTTTTCACCATGTCGCCGTCTTTGAAAAAGACCTTCTCCAGGTAGCCCTCGACCCGGGCCTTGAGCTGCACGGTGTTGATGGCCTGGGTGTTGCCGGTGAATTCCAGATAATCGGTCACCGGCTGCGTCACCGGTTGGCTGACCGTGACCTTGGGCGGCGGCGGCGGCGTGAAGGCGGTTTTTTCGCCGCAGCCGGCGCTCACCGCCAGGATCGCCAGGCTGAGCATCGCGGCCAGGGCGCGGCGGAGCAGCGTCGGCGCTGGTCTGCCTGTCATTTTTCCGGTTCCGGCCGCACCAAAGTTTGTCATAGAACGCAACCTCATCTCGGCACCACCGCTTCGAAAAGTTTTCTGTTTTCCGTTTTCCGTGGAACGGCAATGTAGGGCGGGCACTGCCCGCCATAAGCTTTTTGTAGGGTGCGTCCTGCGCACCATTAACCCGGTTGAATGGCGGGCGAGACGCCCGCCCCACACAGTTAATATAAGTTTACCCGCAGGTTCCCAAGTGCAACTTGGGAACCAGGACTATCGTTTGATCCCGCCCCGAGGTACTCTCGCCCTTACCATTCCGGGGCGCGAATCAGGCGGCGTTGACCTTCCGGGGCCTGGACCGGGGGCACCGCCACCGGGGCCAGCAGGCGGCCCCAATTGGTGCGTTTGGCCATGGTTTCCTTGATCTCCGCCGGCACGAAATCCTGACCTTCCCGAATCTCCCAACCGCCCCCCAGGGCCCGGTAAACCCCCACCAGGTTCCGGGAGATGTCTCCCAGGGTGACGGCCAGACTGTCCTGTTCGCTCAACAGGGACTGCTGGGCCGTCAGGACGGTGGTGAAATCGGTGATTCCCTCCCGGTACTGGATGATTGCCAGTTCCAGCGACCGCATCGCCGCCGTCGTGCTTTCCGACAAGAAACTGGCCCGCTCCTGGGCCTTCAGGAAAGCCACGAGGTTGTCCTCCACTTCCTGCTGGGCTTTGAGGACCGAGTTTTGATAGGCAATGAGCAATTCCTGAAACTTAGCATCCTGGAACCGGACGTTATTGGTGATTTGCCCGTAGTTGAGTATATTCCATTGCAGGGTCGGACCCATGGAGCCGGCCCGGTTGCGCCAGTTGAACAGGTCCGAGAGCGCTGCGGTGCCCACATCAGTGGACTGGGGCCCAAAGGTGCCGATCAGGGAAAAAGCCGGAAAGAGTTGCGCCTTGGACACCCCGATCTGGTCGCATTGGGCCGCGGCCCGAAACTCCGCGGCCCGGATATCCGGCCGCCGCCGGATCAGGTCGGTGGGAATTCCCACCGCCACCTGGGGCGGCGGGGCCGGAATTACCGCCTTGCCCTGAAGCAGGTTCGCCAGATCCCGAGGCGGCAGGCCCATCAGCACCGACAAGGCGTTTTTCGTCTGGCGCAACTGGCTCTCGAGGGTGGGGATAGTCGCCTGGGTATTGGCCAGAATGGTCTTGGCCTGTTCCACGTCCCGTTCTGAGGTGGTGCCGCCCGAAAACCGCGCCTGGGCGATTTGGAGGCTTTCGGTCTGGATGCGCACGTTTTCGTTGGCGATGGCCAGCCGCTTCTCTATGGTGCGCATGAGGATATAGCTGGCCGCCACATCAGCGGTCAGGCTGACCAGGACATTGTCATAATCGGCGATGGTCGCCTGGAGGCTGGCGTCGGCGGATTGGATGGCCCGGCGGAATTTGCCCCAGAAATCCAGTTCCCAACTGGCGGTCAGGCCGACCTGGGCCTGGGCCAGACTCATGCCGCCGAACGACGATGAACTTGCTGAGGAACCGCTGGCAACGTCACCGGGGCTTATGCGGACTTTTTGCAGCGAGCCGGTGGCTTGTTGGGATTGGGGATAGAGCTGGCCGGTGACGATGCCCAGTTGGGCCCTAGCCCCCAGGACCCGCACCCCGGCAATCCGGAGCGTCAGGTTTTCCCGGTAGGCGGTGTCGATGAGCTGGTTGAGGGCCGGATCCTTGAAGGCCTGCCACCAGTCTTTGTAGCCTGCCGGGGCGATCTGGACCCGCTTGTCGCCGGTATCCATCCAGGTCTGCTCCACCTGGACCGGCGGGCGCACGTAGTCGGGGCCAACCATGGTACAGCCCAGGACTATCATGGCCAGGGCGGCGGCCAGCCAAACCAGCCGGCCGGCGCCGACGCCGGCTTCATCCCAGTTCAGTTGGTTAGAGGTTCGCAAAATCTGGCGTCACTTCCTCTCTGGCCCCTGAGGCATCCGGCCTCCGCCAACTTTTGCCCATCGGCGCCTGCCCGGCAGGCCGCCCAGGTAAGCAATTTCCAGGGGAGAAATTTTCTTGCGCCTCATTGTATGGCACCTTCGCACCAAATTCCAAGGGAAAAACCGTACTGCCGTCATGATTCTTTGCGCCGGGGAGAGGTTGACGGATATCAGATCAATCCTTATTTGATTACAAGATGGAGTTTTCCTTGACAGTCGAGATAATAATTATTAATTAATAGCAATTACTAATTAATCTTAGCCAACCGGCATCGACCCGGCTTCCAGGCAAGCGGTTCCTTATACTCTTGCGGTAAATCAGCCCTGAACCGTTTCCCTCCGGGGAATTTCACCAGCGAGGATCAGCATGGATCTGAAAGGGTTTTTTGAGTCCACCAAGGGTCATGGGGTGCTGGCCACGGCCGACGCCTCCGGGCGGGTGAACCTGGCAATTTTCGCCCGGCCCCACGTCATGGAGGATAATTCCGTGGCCTTTATCATGCCCCACCGCCTGACCCACAGCAACCTGCAGTCCAACCCCCAGGCGGCCTACCTGTTTCTGGAAGCGGGCACCGGCTATAAGGGGGCCAGGCTCTATCTCACCAAAACCCGGGAAGAGCAGGATACTGATCTGCTGTACTCCCTGCGCCGCCGGACTTCCCCGGCGGAATCGGACAAGCAGGAGGGGCCGCGGTTCCTGGTCTTCTTTCAGGTCGACCAGGTCTTGCCAGTGGTGGGCGCCGGCGACCCCGAAGGGAAATAATACCGTTTTCATCGGTTAAAAAGATTTGTAATATCAAAATATTAATGAGCTAATTTGTTTCTTTTGAATCGGAACAGGGTATAAGATTCCCGGGGGTTGGCGGCGGAAGTCGGGGGGATTGTTGGCCCCCGGAAATTCCTTCCCGGGCCGCCTCCGGCCAAAAAGGAGCCAGCATGACCACGTATCTGATCATCGGCAACGGTGTGGCGGGTAATGCCGCGGCGGAAAATATCCGGAAACATGATTCGGAAGGCAAAATTGTGGTCTTTTCCCAGGAGTCCCGGCCTTTTTACTATGTGCCCGCCCTGCCGGAATACCTGGCGGGGGAAAAGGCGGCGGACCAGATCACCCTCCATCCACAGAGCTGGTACGACCAGCGCCGCATCGATCTCTACCTGGACACCCGGGTGACGCAGATCGACCCGGGCGAGAAAGTTGTCGTGACCGACCAGGGGCGGCGTTTTTCCTACGACAAGCTCCTGTTGGCCACCGGCGGCAACTCCTTTGTGCCGCCGATTCCCGGGGCGGACTCCACCGGGGTCTTCACCCTGAGAACCCTGGCCGATGCCGACCGGATCAAAGCGGCGGCCGCGGGCGCCAAGACCGTGGTGTTGATCGGCGGCGGCCTCCTGGGGCTCGAAGCCGGCAACGGCCTGCGCAAGCTGGGCTTGAAGGTGATCGTGGTGGAGTTTTTCCCCCGGCTGCTGCCCCGGCAGATGGACGCGGCCGGCGCCGCCATCCTGGCGCGGCAACTGGAGGATATGGGCTTCACCTTCTACCTGGGGGCCAAGACCCAGGCGATCGCCCCCGGCCCCGATGGCCTGACGGTCAACCTCGAAAGCGGCGAGAAGCTCAAAGGCGACCTGGTGCTCATTTCCGCCGGCGTGCGGCCTGATCTCTCCCTGGCCCAGGCCCTGGGGCTTGACATCGACAAAGGCGTCAAGGTGGATGACACCATGAAAACCTCCCGGGACGGGATTTACGCCGCCGGAGACCTCATCGAGCATCGGGGACGGTTTTACGGTATCTGGCCCGCCGCCATGGAACAGGGTAAAGTGGCCGGGGCCGCCATGGCGGGGGCAGCGGCAAAATACGACGGCACCCTGCCGTCCAACGTCCTCAAGGTGGCGGGGATTGACCTGATGGCCGCCGGCGACATCGACGCTGACGGGAAGCTTGAGGCCATCGTCCACCAAAATGAGGCCCAAAAAACCTACCGCAAATTGGTAATCCAGGATAACCTGCTGGTGGGCGCCATTCTTTTAGGCGATATCCGGGGTAGCGCTGAAATCCAGGCCGCCATCAAGAAAAAACAGGACATCAGCCGCCTCAAAGGCGAACTGGCTCAGGCGGATTTTGATTTTAAGCGCTTGGGGTAGGCCGCCATCAAAAGACCATTTGCATCCAGAGCTATTAACTACGCAAAGTAAGGAGAAGGTTATGGAACTGCCCGTATACGTTACCGTAAAGGAAGTGCAGCGTGTTTGCCAGGCCCTGAAAATCCGGGACTGGACCCAATTGGTGGATGCCAAGGTAACGCCCGAGGAGGCGAGGGTGATTCTTCAGGAGGTCAACGCCGAAGGCATGCCCATCCCCCTGGTGGATTTCGTCATCGGCCTGGAGGTGGAACTGGAACACGGCACCCGCTTCCAGGATGCCAACGTCACCAACAATCACCCCATCCTGACGGGTAAGATCGTCCTGGCCCACCTCAAGGAGACTATGGATTATTACCAGCGCCTGGACGTGGCCGAACTGGAAGGGGATCTTCTCAAAGCCATGGCGGCCAAAAATTTGCCCAAGGCGGCGGATAAATACCGGAAGCTTTTGAAGGCAAAATTGGCCCTGGCTGAGGCGGAATTTCGGGAGGTTCCGTAAAAGTCAGTACGAGGGGAGGGCAGGGGGGGTCGTAAGTGCTTCTCCCCGCTCTCGGCTTGGGGCGCCGCTTCCGGCGCCGCAGGCAGCCCGGCCCGAACTGGGGGGCGCCAACCGACGGGAAAGGATCAGACTTCTCCTAACCGTCCAAAGGTCGGTCTACTTCTGTGTCCAATTCGGCGATCCGTTTCTGAACCGTCTCCAGTTCCTGGGTCAGCATTTGGGCCCGGCACCTCAGATCGGCCAGTTCCTCTTTTTGGGTCGCATATGACCTGGCAGCCGGGATATCCCACCACATGGCCGGACCATAGCCGGGGAACTCATACTCGCCCCCCCACTCGTAATTCCTCCAATTTCTGTCGCGCCGGAGCCCGCGGCCCCACGGGCCCATCCCGTTGAAACCTGGCATATCCAAATCCTCCGGGAGTATGCAGTAATTGATAGTTGTTGGGCCGTAACCCGGCCCGTTCCCCTCAACTTTCATGGTCGCACTTTTGTGCAGAATCTATAATAATAGTGATTGGTTCCATTTGTCAACGGCAGAACGAGGTTTTATTATTCTTCCGGATTATGCGCTGTGGCTCTAGTTTTGGGTTTGGCGTTATCGCCAGCCGCATTTGCCAAGAAACCTGACCCCATGCCGGGGCCATCCGTGGTGCAGAATTTTGACGGTGATGTGTATCTATTCGTCGAAACTCCGGCCGCCATCACCGCCCCGTGGGGCAAAATCTCTTTCGACCTGTGGGGAGAGACTTTTAAGTTCTACTTCAAGGCCGCAAATCTAACTGCTGGGACTGGGTACACCTTGAAGGTGGGGGACCTTGAGTTGGGCAGTTTCACGGCGGATATCTCCGGGAATGGTTCCCTCTCGGGAGGAGTGGCAAGCGATTCTTTTACCAACCGGGATGTTACTTTGACCGGCGGTTCTGAACCCCTTACGAGCCTTACGAGCTTTTATCCCATCTCTTTTAGCTTCATTGCACCAACCCCTTAGTAATCTTAAACAATAGAGCAAGAAAGGCAGCTTTGGTTCTGGACCGGGCTGCCTTTTTTTTCCAACCATCGAAGGGATGGAAAGGAACAATTTGCCGTTGCAGAGTTTATCGCCGAGGTCCTGCAATGCGTGGCTGCTGTCAGTTACCGTTCCGACTCTCCCGGTATTTTCATCCCGTTCCAGCGATTCTCTTGCCAGATACGGGGAAAATAGGATATAAGCAATATGATTTCATTCATTACGTTGGTAAATGAGCCATGATAAATCTTTTGCGGAGCAGTTTTTGCGGAGATCAGGGCCGCCTTGGGCCGGTTCTCCTGATAAGTGCGTTAATCCTGGTGTTCGGATGTCAGACCCGGGAAGCCCCATTGAGCCCCGGGGCCGCCAGCTTTAAGCACGAGATAAAAAGTTGCCTTACCAATCTCTCCGCCACTCTGTTAGAGCCGGTGGCCAAGCGGGACCTGGCGGGAATTAAGGCCGCCCTGGAGAAAGCCGAGTCCCCGGCCGTTAAGTTGTGCCGCTTGTGTCCCTTTGAAATCGGGGTCACTGACCAGTCCGGTGAGACCCTGGCCGTATACCCGGTCAAAGGGGACGGCAAGGGGAAAGATTATTCCAGCTATGAACTGGTGATCAAGGCCATCAAGAGCAAGAAGATTCAGCAGCAGCGGTTCTTTCTGCAGGACGGTTCCCAACTCTATCTCGTCTGCGCCCCCCTCATCCGGCAGGATACCTTGATCGGCCTGGTGGCCATCGCCATCAGCTCCGAGGACGCCACAAAGAGGTGGGACCTCAAGGAAAAGGAGTTTCTGGCCATAGATTTCAATACCTGAGCGCCGCCTCACCCGAGGCTTTTTAGCCACAAGATCGGACCCTCCTACAGTGACAGGTTCAGATTCTTTCTCCGACAGCAAAGGAAAACGATAGAGTGCCAGGGCACGGCCACACCATTCAGGTAAGCGGCGATAAAGGGAAACACGTCACCTTCACCGTATCCGGCCGGGTCGCCCTGGATAACCTGGAATCCTTCATCTCCGAGACCCAGTCCCGCCTTCAAGAGATGATCCCCGCCCGCCTCACGGTGGACCTGGCCGGGGTCGATTACCTGGACAGCGCCGGGGCCCTGGCCCTGATTGAACTGGAAAGCGACGCCCGAGGCCGGTCGGTGACCTTTGAGTTCACCAACCTCACCGACAAGGCCCGAGGCATCATGGGGCTCATTGACCCCCAGGCCCTCATCACCCCGCCGCTCATCACCCATCGCCAGACCGGCAATATCGTGGAACGGATAGGGGAGGTGACCCTCAAGGTCGTCGACGACTACAAGCGGATGTTGATCTTCCTGGGGGAACTCCTGGGGGCCTTGACCCATGCGCTCCTCCATCCCCGGGCGGTGCGCTGGCAGGACGTGGCCTTCTACATGAAGCGGGCCGGCGTGGACGGACTGCCCATCGTGGGCCTCATCAGCCTCCTCCTGGGCCTCATCCTGGCCTTCATGTCGTCTCTCCAACTCAAGCAGTTCGGAGCCAATATTTATGTGGCTTCGTTGTTGGCCATTTCCATTGTCAAGGAACTGGGGCCTATCATGACCGCCATCCTGGTGGCCGGACGGTCGGGATCGGCCTTCGCGGCGGAGATCGGCACCATGATGGTCAACGAAGAAGTGGACGCCCTCACCACCATGGGCTTCAGCCCGGTCCGGTTTCTGGCCGTCCCCAAAGTCCTGGCGACTATGATCGTGGTGCCCCTGCTCACCCTCTATGCCGACTTTTTCGGCATCCTGGGCGGCCTGATTGTGGGCGTTGTGGGGTTGGACCTGACGGCCTACACCTACTTGAAGGAAACCCAGACCAGCCTGACCCTGTTGGATCTCGTCACCAGCCTGATCAAGGCCGGGGTCTTTGCCGTGCTCATCGCCGGTATCGGCTGCCAGCGGGGCTTTGAGGTCAGGGGCGGGGCCGAAGCGGTAGGCTCCGCCACCACTTCCGCAGTGGTGGCGGCGATTTTTCTCATCATTGTGGCGGATTCGGCCTTTGCCCTGGTCTTTCAGTATCTCAACATTTAGCAGGAGGCCCGGCTAAACCAAGATGGCTTGGAAAACTTGAGTCCCCCTTGAGGAAAGGGGGGGAAACCGTTACCTTATTGCTGAAACTCACTGCTGATGGGTGCGACTGTGAACAACCCTGAAAATGCCCCGGTCATCGTCGTGGACCAGCTTACGGCGCGCTTCGGGGACAATACCATCTTCGACCGGGTGAGCTTTACGGTCAATCGGGGCGAAATCCTGGTGATTTTAGGAGGCAGCGGCTGCGGCAAGTCCACCATGCTGAAACACCTGATCGGCCTCTATAAACCCGCCGCCGGCCAGGTCCTGATCAACGGCGTCAACATCAACACCGATGACGACCGCGTCTTGCGCCAGGTGCGCATGGATCTCGGGGTGCTCTTTCAGTCCGGGGCGCTGTTCGGTTCCATGACCCTGGCGGAGAATATCTCCCTGCCCATCCAGGAATATACCGGTCTGGATTTGGCCACCATCGAACTCATCGTCAGGATGAAGCTGGGCCTGGTAAACCTGGCGGGTTATGAAAACCACCTGCCTTCGGAGATCTCGGGGGGCATGCAGAAGCGGGCGGGGTTGGCCCGGGCTATGGCCCTGGACCCCACGATCCTGTTCTTTGACGAGCCTTCCGCCGGGCTGGATCCCATCACCTCGGTGGAGCTGGACAACCTGATCAAGAGCATCAATGCCGGGATGGGAACCACCATGGTCATTGTCACCCACGAACTGGAGTCCATTTTCAACATCGCCCACCGGGTGATCATGCTGGACAAATCCGCCCGGGGCATCATTGCCGAAGGCGATCCCCGGGAGTTGAAGGACCACTCCACCGACCCCCGGGTGCTGAACTTTTTCAACCGCCGGCCGCCCGCCGAGCCCGCGCCCCGAGGAGCGTAACATGGCCAGGCAAAAAACCAATCTGATCATCGGGCTCTTTGTGATCCTGGGCGTGGTTATGGGCGTCGTCGCCATCATTTGGGTGGGCGCCACCAGCTACTTTCAGAAGGGAACGACCTACGTCAGCTATTTCGACGAGTCGGTGCAGGGGCTGCAGCTCAATTCCGCGGTCAAGTTCCGCGGGGTCGATAAAGGACTGGTGGAAAGCATCAAAGTGGCCCCGGACAACCGCAACATCGGGGTGGTCATGAAGATCAACATGCGGGAAGAGCTGCACAAAACCGCGGTAGCGCAGCTCAAATCCGCCGGGATCACCGGCATCATGTTTGTGGAACTGGACCTCCGTAAACCCGGTGAGAAGGACCTCTCCCCCAAAATCGACTTTCCGTCGGAATATCCCATCATTCCCTCCCGTCCCTCCGAAATGCAGAGGCTGGTGGCCGGCGCCAATGAAATCGTGGAAAAGTTCAACCAGATTGACGCCAAGGGTATCTCCGACCAGTTGATCGCTACGACCAAGGCCCTGGAGGAGTTGATTCAGAGCAAGCAGATAACCAGCATCCTGGCCCGGGTGGATGCCGCCGCCGGCAATCTGGACCGGCTCACCGCCCGGGCGGACAAGATCCTGGGTGAGGCCGGCCTGGATAAGACCATGGCTGAGACCCGGGAGGCCGTCAAAGGGGCGCAGGCCATGCTGGCCACCCTCAATGACCAGGTCCTGGGCATGCAACTGCCGGCCACGATGGCGAAAACCCGGGAACTGACCCGGGAACTGCAGGCCACCAGCCAAAACCTGCGGCAAAGTTCCGAGACCCTGGAGATGTTGCTTCAGAGAGTGTATGACCGCCCCTCGGACCTTTTGTTCGGCAAGCCCCCCAAGAAAAGGTGGAATGAATGAAGGCCATGACGGATTTTCGGCGCCTGCCCCTTCTTTCCGGGCACCCTCGCCCGGGTCGGTTGACAATGCGGCCCTGGCTCCCGGCCCTGCTGGCGGCCTTTCTGGTTGTGTGCCTGAGCGGCTGCGGCAAGCCCCCCATGCTGGTAAACCAATACCTCCTGGAATACCCGGCGCCGGTTACGGGCGGTAAGGCGAAACTCCCCGAGGCCCTCAAGGTGGAGCTGTTCTCCGTGGCCCAGGCCTTTAACACCAATGCCATGGTCTACCAGCCCCAACCCTTCCAGAGCCAGGTCTATAACTACAGCCGCTGGCGCGCCAATCCCGGCAACCTGGTGACCGACTATCTCATCCGGGATTTAAGGGAATCAGGCCTGTTTAAGGCCGTGTTTGGCCCCGACAGCAGCGGTAATTACCGGTTCAAGCTCGAGGGGGGCGTGGCGGAATTTCAGGAAGTCGATGCCGCCGACGGCTGGCAGGCGTCATTGGCCCTGACGGTCACCCTCCTGGATACCACTCAGGAGGAGTTGCCCGGGCGGGTGGTCTTTCAGAAAAATTACCGGGTCCTGGAGCCGATGCCGGAGAAAACCCCCCAGGGACTGGCCCAGGCAATGAGTCGGGCTATGGAACAGGTCTCGGCCCGGATCATCAATGACACCTATGAGGCCGCCCGCAACCGCACCGCCGGCAAATAGCCCTCGTAACCCTTCGGGTTCATCCGTGACATCTCTGGATGGACCCAACGCCAGGCCGCACGTCTAGGTGCGCCCGGTGGGGTGGAGACCCATGGCTCCTCCAGCCGGTTTACCTGCCATTTTTCGAGAATCAGCTCCGGATCAATCTCCTTCTCCAGGCACGTCAGGCGAATCGCCTCCAGGTCCTCCGGCATGGCGGCCCGGGCCAGGAGACTGGCAGGCGTTGATGGAGTCATGGGTGCCTCGGCCTAGGGAGCTAGTCCCAGGCATTCGGGATAGAGGTCCAGGGAGTTCCGGGCTAGGTGGAGAAGGGCCGGGAGCTGGTGAAGCCATGGCTCAAATTGGCGCTTATGACTAATTGGACCTCCGAGTTCAGCTTCTCCCAGCAATGCCCGAAACGGCTGTTTCAGGAGATGCAGGGCTACAAGGAGCACGTGCCAGGGACGGGGCCACATCATTCCCTGGATGATCTCAGGTACTTCTTTATTGGGTGGGCAGGAGCATGACCATGTCCGCAAGCGAACACCCTTGGGGGTATATAAAAAAGGGGGAAGTGGGTGCCGTTGTGGGCTGAGCAGCAGCATGACGGTGTCCCGAGATTGCCAAAATGAGGGGTAAGGATGTGAGGAAATGGCCACAGAACACGAAGTGAACGAGAAGGCCATGCTGGCGATGTCGCTGCGCCGCCGGAACAGGACCATCTCCCAAATCGCCTTAATCTGGATTGCCAAAAGCGCTATGTCTATACTTTGCTCGCCCGAGCCGAGAATCTCTGGAGCCTCCTGTCGACGCCAATGATTTCAAAACTCGGATCGGCCAAAACCTGACAGGTTTCGAGTAAATGGAGCGGGTGGTCCTGGAATAATTCGCCAAGGGTAATCCGAGCAGCAACGTGGCGGTAACTTATTGGGGCTTTAGCTCCATAAACCTTCGTGCCCCTGACTTACGCCATTGATTTCTCTGGCCCCCTCGGAAGGATAATCATCCCTTGCCTATCCGGTTTGTTGCCAATCCCGCCGTCGGGTGAATACACTTACCGCTATAGAACGGTTTGTACGTAGGCGCTGAGGTATGGGCTGCCACCCCTAAGGCGGAGTTGAAGGTCTTCATCGGGTAGAAGCGCCGATTGAACCGGAACACAAATTCGTTGAGGTAAACCTGCAAGTGACGGTGGCTAACGCCGGAATGCGTCCCAAGCAACCATGTTTTGAGGTTTGAGAAAGCGATGTGGATCATCGGGAGGTGAGCTTCGGTTCTTTCGGGGTCTCCATCAAGCACCAACGGTTCTTGAGCGTAACCCTCGGAAAGCCTCGGGGGTCCATTCAGGCAAATTGCCATCGATTCACTGCATTGGCAACAAACCGGATAGGCAAGAATCATCCATCCAAGATCTCGAATAAGTAGTGCTGATCCCATAGCACAAGGCCACGATCCCTGCCAAAGGCGATGGCGTCAGCGGTAAAACCGCTGGGGCAAACCAATACCCCCCGGGTTCCAGGCAACTGTCTGGGCAAGATTCCGTGCAGTTCACGGACTGCATCCACCCCCATCGGATAGGCGTGATAATGACATTGCACATAAGACATTGATTTTAAACCCATTTCGTCATATCGTCGCCCTATTAAATCTACACCGCCAATTATAGTGGGAGGGGCAGTTTCCACTTCCCATCCGGTGTTCTCCAATAGCCGTTTGACCTACGCTTTGGACTCAATCCCACTCATTTCCGAGAAGTTTGCTGGAAACTATTTTCCGCGCCGACGGGTCTTGGCCGGCTCCGGCGGCTTTAAGCCGAATAGACCGAAAAGCTCTTCACTGGTCAGCGCCGACTTCAGATCTATCGATACTCCGTCCACTAATTCGTCAAACAGGATTTGCTTTTCTCGCAGGACATGGTCGATTCTCTCTTCAATGGTGCCTTCCAGGATGTACCGGTATACATGGACCGGAAAGGTTTGCCCGAGACGATGGGCCCGGTCTTCGGCCTGACGCTCGACTGCGGGATTCCACCACCGATCGAAGTGGAAAACGTAAGAGGCGTTTTGTAGATTTAAACCCTGCCCCCCGGCGCGGAGTGAAAGTACTAAAACCTTATGCTCCGGATTTTCCTTAAATTTTCTCATGGTCGCATCTTTTTCATGAGAGGAAAGGTCCCCGGTATAAAGGAGCGGCCGCAGTGAGTGAAGTCTGGAAGCGATCGCCCTGACGCCATGTTTCTCGTCAGTGAACTGGGAAAATATGAGGGCGCGATGTCCTTCAGATTCAAGAGTTCGCAGGCGCTGGCGGACATCGTGGAATTTAGCCGATTGTCCAGTCGTAGGGCAGAAGTTGCAAATTTGCTTTAATCTCATAATGAGCTCTAAAACGTTTTGTATGCGAACGGCTTCACCGCGTTCCCGCAGTTGGACGATGCCTTCCTTTTCGGCTCTCTCATAGCTTTGCAACTGCGGCCCATCGAGCGGCAGCACAATTTGGCTGATAATTTTCGGGGGGAGATGGGGAAGCACCTCAACCTTCTTGCGGCGAAGTTGAAGTTCTTGGTGTCTTGCACGGAGATCTAACCCAGGGCTCAGTCGGAGGGGAGCCTCACCTTCCTTAAGCGGCGCCACAAATTCAAGGATTGAAGCCAGGTCGTCCACCTGGTTTTCAAGAGGAGTGCCGGTCAGGGCCCAGGCTCGCCGTCGGGAGAGTTGCTTGCACTTTCTGCTGACCTCTATATCCCGGTTCTTAATCTTTTGCGCCTCATCCAGGATAACCACGTCCCAAGTTCGGCGGCGGGGTGGTGATTGAGGATTGGCCGTGAAGTCGGAGCGGAAGGTCTCATAACTGGTGAGGTAAATATGCGCCGGGGTAATCCACTGCCAGGAGCGGTCTGCTACCGGCCCATGAACTGTCGAAATGCGTAGCTCAGGTGCCCAGAAGCCCAGCTCACGGCGCCATTGGTTGATGAGCCCGGCCGGGACAATAAGTAAACTTGATTCGATGCGACGCTGTAAGGCAAGAATCCTGAGGGCGCCGATGGCTTGGACGGTCTTGCCCAACCCCATGTCATCGGCGAGCAGGAGGGCCTCATGCCCGAGCAGGGCCTTGATGCCCTCCATTTGATATTCAAATAAGGGCCGCGGCCACTCCAAGGGGCCGATCACCGAGAGGAGAAGGTCGGTGGGCGGCTGCAGTAAATAAGCCAACCGCTTGCTCAGCGGAATCTCCGGCTTGAGCGCCAGTCCCGCCTTCCCCCAATTATGGGTTGCGCCGGTTGTCTTTGAAGGATTAAGGGCTGGGCTGGGCTCGTCATGAAACGCCACTGCGGCAAAAGCAACGGTGCCCCTGGCACGATTCGAAGCAGTTGAGGCACGTCCCATGAGATTCTTGGCGGTTTCTACCTGCGGCGCCAGGGGTAAGCAAATCGGCGGAGGCAGGGGCTCGACCTCGGCTAGTTCTAAGGTATGCGGAAGAGCAATGGTTAATCCAGGAATGGTCAGGCGCCTGGCGGAACTCTCCCTAACCTGCACCTGCCGACGGAAGATCATTAACCATCGGGCGCGCCGCCTCTCACCGGCATCGGCTTCTCTCCACCATGCGGCGGCCTGGGTCATTTCGGGTCGCCAACCTTTAAGTCATATACTTCCTGCAACCCGAGGGCCGCGCGGTCGAACGGCTCGGTGAGCAGTCCCCGGTAGATCAGTTCATGCATCAGTTTGGATTCTAACGAGTCTGCCGGCGGTTTGCCGGGATACCAGAAGAGGTTCATCGGCTCAACCGCATCCAGGCTCTCTGGAATCTCGGCGCCGGCAGAGGAGAGGGGTTGGATGGCGGGAGCAATCCGGCAAACCGGTAGGGAAATCTGGATATCTTGACAGAAGAGTTCGCTGCCGACCTCTCCGGCCAGGCAAAGTATCAGGCTTGGGGTTCGGGGACAGAGTGAGAGCAGCGAGGCCGTAAGTTTTCTGGCGGCATGCCGTCTGATATCATCTTGACGCCAAAGAAAAGTGTGCGGGGTCTCAATGCGGTTATAGGTAAACTCGATAGGCTCACCCCGGGCATTGATCAAAAAAAGGGCGCCCAGATAACCAGGCTCGGTGGCGGACGGCTCGATTTTAAGGTATCCGGCGGCGCCCAACTCCTCCAGTTCGTCAGCATCTCGAAACGGGATGGGCATCGCTTACTCCTCGGTGTCGCCCTCAGAAGAAATTTGGAGATTCTGATCTTCCGAATAATCCTGTTTCAATTCTTCCGTTTCTATTCTGGGCTGATAATCAGGATACTTACGTTTCAGGTCCCATTCGGTAATCCAGCCCTTCACATAGTGGCGCATTTGGGTAGTCTGCATGTGCTCGACCCCCTTCACGTCCGGCGGCTCCATCTCGTATGCCTGGCCATAAATAGATTTAACTTTGGCATAAACTTCCTTAAGCAAAGCATCGTCGGGAGTTTTCAATGGGACGGCCTCCCGCTCGATAATGCACATGCCTCGTTCGGCTTGGCTTGCCATGAGGAGGTCATCCGGCGACCCCTTCGCTCTTAGCCTTCCGGGGACTTTCTCCCGGTCGTTTTTGGGTCCCAGTTCGAGTACTTCTTGGGCAAATTCATCGGTGATTGACCCTACGGCGGTGAGCCCGCTAAACTGCCAGCCTTCCAGGCCCCCCATCCATCGGGCCAATTCGGCATAAGACCTGGCCCGTTGCAACAGAGAGTAACGCGAGATTAGCTCGAGCTCATCGATAAATAAGACCCACCCGGCATAACCCGCGGCCGCCATCAGACGCGCCGCGAACTTGAAGCGCTGCAGGGCCAGTTCCTTTATCGTGACCTTGGTGATGTTGTAAGTCACACCTTCCCTGCATCCTTTCAGCCACTTTTTTATTTCGGATTTCCCGATTTTCTCCCCTGACCAGAAACGAATTATGCGATTACGAACCTCACCGCCCTCATAAGTCATAGGCATGCGTTCATATATGAACAGGGTGGCGCCGAACATTTGATTCAAATCAGCACTGCGATTTACCCATTGATAAAAATCAGCATAGACCTGACTTTCATGGTCAAGTTTTGAGGCTATTTCAGTAAGAGCGTCCCCCATTCGTCCCGGTACGACCGCAGCTTCAGCCGCGGCGCGGTACAACTTGGCCGGGTCGTAAAATGGGGTTTCTTTGCTGATGACGACTTTGCTACACACAAAATTTTCTTTTAGGGCTATTTGAGAAAGAAACTCGAGCAGGTGGGACTTGCCAGCCCCAAAGCTGCCTTTAACCAGCATCCCCTGGGGCAATGATCCGTCTACGAGGCTTTGCTTAAGGGTCAGAAGTTGGTCTCTGAAATTATTTTCGATTTCGGGCTGGGTGCTCCCCAGGGCTAGGACGGCGTCCCGGTTGGGCACGCCGGCCCGGAGCGCCTCAATGGCCCGCCGATTTCTCATGCGCTCAGCTTCAGGCATCACGAAGACTCCCCAAGGGCATGCGGTTAATGCTCAGGTACAGGTTAAGACGCTGATCAGGGGCGCCAAAGGGTTGTCCCGAACCCGGTCGCGTACCTCATCCCAGATGCGCATCTTAAGGGCTGGATAGCGCGCCACGCCGCGTTTATCATCGGTGATGAAGGCGGGAGCAGCCATGACCACAATGAAACAATTTTCGAGATCATCAGTTACATCAATAAATTGGCGGAGCACCTCATAAGCATCAAGGAGAGCAGGAACACTGTAATAAAAACTATCATTGTGATCTATCGGCCTTTTTGCCACGGTATATCGGGAAATATCTAAACATAACACCAAGCCATTAATGCCGGCCGATTTTAACCGATGCGTCAACGATAAAAACATATGGCGAGCGTTATGTCGTCCCACCTTTTGAAATATCTGTTCGGCTTTAAGGGTCGATATCCTTGATAATTCCCCGGTCAGCCACTCCTTGATGGGGTCGCGTAATCCGCTTTGTGCGGTTTGTGGTTCGAGTTCAGCCAAACAAAGCTGAATCATCGCAATTCTGAACTCCTGACTCATGTGGAAATCCTTATAAATCCTTTTGGTAAGCCATTTATTAATCTCCTTTCTGAGAAGGTTTTCCTCAACCTCATTTAAAATAGCCAGGATTTGAAGATTGAACTCACTGCGAAGCGATGGAACTTCGTAGCCGTTTTCTATAATCATTTCGGTAAGGACCCGATAAGCGAAATCCTCCCAGTTAATCTGACGAGCAACTTCATGAAAGAGCTTATCCATCATATGAATCTTGGTGGTCGCCCCATCCACCCCAATGAACAAAAACCCTTCCTCCTCAGCAGCCTGGCGCAATCCTTGCTCATAATGATCGTATTGCTTATCCTCCAAGGGGACGAGAAACTTTACCGCCGCCCCGCCCCGACTGATAAATTCCTTCAAATATTCCTCCTGAACAATATCCAACCACTCTTGGAATGAAATGGACATGGCAGCAGACCCCTATGGACGCTCGAACGATATAGTATAATAGTATCTTTCCATGCCTTCCTCAGTAATCAGCCTCAGCCCTTTGGCCCTACTGGGGGGGAAAAGACGCCAAACAAATCCCTTCCTGGTGGCGGTAACGCCGCTTTTTTCCAGCAGATAAATATCACGCGCGAACTCTTCCTGAGAGTACTCTTTGGATTGCCCGGGCAACAGCGTGAGTAACTCATAGATATCCATAAGTTTTTTTGGCTTCCCGAAGGCTTCGCTCTGGTGAGCCAGGAGATTTTTATAAGCGGTAAATATACTCTCCAAAAAAGTTTCCGATTTGAACCTTACGGGTCGGTTCTGCAATTCCTTGAGATGCCCGGCCAGAACCGAGGGCCGCAACCGTCTTTCTTTAAGCTTATTGATTAATACGGTTTGGTCCTGAGGGCGAACCCGGATGAGAAAAGGGTAGCAATAGATGATCCCGTGTTGCTCAAAAATCTTCACCCCGGCTTGCCTGGCGGCCTCGAGCATTTCATCGTGAAAGGCCATCCCGGAAAAATAGGTTTCCTCGTCGAAATCCCAGCCGGCCTGCGCATTGCTGAATTGTTGCCTGAGGGCCGCAATGGCTTGCTCGGCCGCGTCCAGCGTTTTATGGAGCTCGCGTAAATTTCCCTTCTTGGCTGCGTCCCGAAACTTCTTGATTGAGGACACCACGGTAGTCGCAGCCTTTAGGGTTGCCTCGGCGTCTGCCTCGGTCCTGACGAGTGATTGCTCCAGACTGGACATATACCCTCCCAAATTTAATGATCGCCTGAATAGTCAGGGCCCTTGCAGCTCAGAGGTTGTTCCCGGCGGATACCGGCATAGTAGCACAATCCGCTTAGAATGTGCAAAAAGGAATTGAAATTGAGATTCTTGGGTCCAGCTTAACAAGGGTCGAGTACCGCGGGGGGAATCTCACTCTCACGCCCTCACAGAACCGGACGTGAGCCCAAGCCCCGAGCATCACTATCAAAGTTACTTGCCATGAAAATAACCTATCGATATTTATTAATAATAACTGATATACCCTGGATGTCTCGCCATCCCCCCGTTTAATTTCCGATTGCACCCCACTCGCTTCAACGCCAGATTTTCCTCCTGATACCCCGTTAAAAAAGCTTCATTG